>ENA-UOTX01000090-UOTX01000090.1-compost-metagenome-genome-assembly--contig:-NODE-90-length-94494-cov-14.282661_pt1 | contig 94494 bp, 75 predicted proteins | sample MGYA00238143_ERZ746982 | MGnify/ENA primary metagenome ERZ746982 (study PRJEB28758, sample SAMN06268862) | compost metagenome | isolation source: single cell | place: USA: California, Emeryville, Joint... | reverse complement strand
CTCAAACAAATTTACAAAAAACAGCTGAACAATTGACTAACGAATGGAAGAATTGCTTAACTTATCTTAAGATCATAACATCATTCAGAACAATTGAAATGGTACGATTATTTTAATTTAAAAACGAAAAGCAATACCAACAAGCTTGTTCAAAGCATTTGGTTAGTTCGAGTCATTTGTTACTGATTATTTTCCCCTCTGTCTTCTTGAGGGAAATGAGGACTTTCGAAACTCTTGATTTTCAAAGGTCTAAACAGAATTTACTTCCCTGAAACATATTATTCCCTACCTTTTCGCATGTTTTAACGTTGATTTAATCGGATTTAAAATCTTTTCTTTAAACGCCTGTGCAAGAGCAGCTTCATATGCTCTTTTATCAAAAGCAGCACTGCTATCTATCGACTCATTCAGAACCCTCTGACTCGATTTCGGAGGAGAACCCGCTTGCTGATTCTTCCCTCTCAGATCTTCAATCTCGGCTCTCAATTTCTCAATTAATTCATTGTATTGATTAAGCATCGCATCATATTCCTTCTCTTTGGCTTTATATTCCGCAATCTGCCTCTCGTAGTCATTTTTCCATGCTTCGAACTCTTTCGCGAGGTTCTCCTCTAGGTCTCTGATAATTGCTGCTTTTACCTCCTTCTTAATCTGTTCCCGATCTTCACTTGTCCCTCCATGATCTTTCAAGAAATTAGAGGCTCAACACCAAGCAATAATCAACCTTGACCTCGAGACTCAATCAATTTTTCTAACTGAAGGACCTTTGCTTTGTTCTTCTCAGCCTCTGCTGTGATAGATTCTTTTTCACCTTTCGTCTTACGCAGTTTCTTATACAACTCCTGGTTCAATTGCTCCAGCTAACCAGGTAAATTTACAACTGAATGAATAATATGGTGATTACTGTTTGGCTGTTGCGATTGCTCTTTCTGGCGCCAAGGACTTTCTTTATCTCTGCCTCCTAATGCCCAAGAAGTTTTCATCATTGGTTAAACCGCAAGAAAATTACAAAATTTCCTTTGATTTCTTTGCGCAGGATTTGGATTTTTCTTTTGAACGACTCAATCGTCTCATGTAGCCTCGCGTTGTCTTCCTCGAGGTCTGCCAGGTCCTGCTTGAGATGATAATTTGAAATTCTCAACTGAGATATCAAAAATGTATTAATTGTTAGGCATTTCCCATCAGAATTATTACTTCATTGGCGACTTTCAAAGCGTCTTCTCTTGCAATATAATCCTCTTGTTTCTCCTGCAAGGGACAGCACAAATGGTTATTCACTCAATCAAATCAACGCATACCGCTAATAGTTTAAGGATCTGCTTCTCCATCTCCTTGTTCCTAGCCATATCTTGAACAACTTCTCCTATTCGCTGGTTGTTTGATAGATTCTTTCCCGAAGGGTCTCTGCCACTAAGCGGCTTTTGAGTCTAGGCAATCTATTAGAAGAAGATTAGCGTGGATCAGCTACCAAGTAAGCGATCTTATTTTCATAATCACGGCCTTTGGCGTATAGCATTTGCATTAAATTCTCATAACTTTTGGTTTCATGATCATATTTCTGCTTCAAAAGGTCATTCTTCTGCTCATAGCAATTCAATAGAATGAACTTGTAGGATTAGATTGATATTACTTGATTCGTTGCAAATAGCTCTCTTTCCGCGTTTTTCCGGTTTTCACTTTCTATTTTGAGCTCGTTGATTAATTGCATGATCTTTGACTCCAGCTGTCAACGTTAATGAGACTTTTTAAAACAATCGTCAAGAAGTAAATCGTACATATGCGATTTGTTGGTCAACGCTTTTTATATCGTCAGGAGCGACATCGCTGTATATTTTCCCAGATAGCACACGGCTATAGATATCTGAGAAACCTCCACTCTTGAGACTGTTCATTAACGACTCGAAATCCCGATTAATCTCATGCATTTCTTTGATAGTAGCATCATAGGACCTGTTTCACACAAGATTTAAGTAATTAAAAGCACAGAAAAAACTTATATCTCACCCAACAAGTTCCTTGAAAATCGCACTGGAGTCTCTCAGCTTGCTACCTTCATTAATTTTCGACTTCCTTCACGTTGATTATTTAATTTCTCCACTAAATATAATCATTCTTACGCCAAGTGACTTGATTCCTCTAGCTTCTGTAACCTTTGAAAATTACCCTGTACCGTATCAAGCAGTCTTTGCATTCTTTCTTCTAATCCTACATAACAATATAACCATAAAAAAGGCCATCGACGGCTACCTCGGGCTTTCTTCGGGGAAGCGCCGTTAGGTCCCACGGAATTTGATTTTCGAAGTTGGTTTCTATAGTTATGCTGCAGTTTCAGCATCGCTTTCATATCCGCACTACTATAATTGCGCGCTTCCTTTGAAGAATACGCGTCTATTAACGGCACACGGCTTGCTAGCACAAAAGAACTGTTTTTTCTAGTAGGACTGCTACTGCTCCTGCGAGATCGAGGAATTTTGGGAGAACTCCCACCTCCGAAAGCCATCGATTCGTTCGTTCTGATCCGCTTGTTCTGAGATGGAGACGAAGTGTCTTGCTGGGAAAACGTATCATAGCCTTCGAATTCCCTTGCTCTGTTCCATCCTTGCTGAAGCCCAGGATCAGACTCTTGCTGCATTAGATGTTCCTCTTGCATCATTTGCTCATATTCCTCAAGTTCGTTCTGAACCATCCTGTCTCGAAAGCTCATTGGGACTCCTTGATGCTGTTGCTGTTGCTGCTGATTACTAGTTAATTAAAGATTTAATCAAAGGACGCTGGTAATGAGATACTAAGCAGTATCGTCCATTGAATGGCTCTTAAGATCTTGATCTTCAATTTCATAGTCCTCATGGTCTTTTTTCGATTAGATTAGATGGAAAATTTTAATAACTTACAAAGAAGCTTGCTGAGGACAAATGCACCGTAGCTGTTATAGTAGTGCTTTTGCATATTACGGCGCCTCTTTGGACTCACAGCAGCGAAAGGTTTCTTTTTTTCAAAGCTTGTATCGGCTTTGGGACTCCGGGTTTTATCTCTCGATGTCAAAGTGAAGGTTGCCTTGATAAAGATATCTGTGAGAAGTGGTTTGGGAGATAAGGATACGTTGGGGCTGAGTGCTCGGTGGGTTCTCTTTGAAAATGGTGCGGGGACATTTGTATCAATGCTTTTTAACAGAGATTTCTTCATTGAAATTTTATTGTTTTTATCTAACGATAAAGTGGTCATGATTCGCGTAATCTAATTGTTTTCAGTTCAAATTCTTTCTGAAAATGATAAATGCTTTCAAAGGGTGAAAGTATCGATTCAAATCTAAAAAATTCAACGGACTAAGCTTTGTCGGCGTTGTATTAGAGGTGATGTATTTATTGGAAAACATATATTCAATCTTCAAAGGGAAAAGGAACATTGTGTCGAATGCATCAGCTTTTCAGCAGATTCTGCATCAACATCGCTATTGTAATAGGTCCTATGCCTCCAGGAACAGGAGTGATTAGTCTACATCTATTTCTCGCCTGAGGCATTCATAGTTAGTTAATTTAACAAAATCTATATCCTACATTGCCATAATCAACATCTCCCGCTACATCAGATTTGTTGGTCATCAGCTTGTTTATCCCGACGTCCAACACGACGCTGCCATCCGTTAGCCATTCGCCTTTCACTAATTCAGGTTTTCCAGCTGCAGAAATAACAATTTCACTCTAATGCATCCTCATTATTTCCATTTAAATCAGTTGCAATTAATACTTGCGAGACACAAGACGAGGTCACGAGTGTATATATCGCAGGATGTCACCGTCGCTCCCATCGCAGAGAGGACATTCGCAAGAGGAAGTCCAACCGACACGCTCTTGCCTATGATACAAACTCTCTTTCCTAACACATCAACTTTATAGGTCCTTAAATGTATAAACACGCTTCCACAGTGCACGATGTAAATAACGGTGCTTTCCGTCCAAGACAAACTGGACCGAGATTATACGTGGTTAACCCATCAAGGTCTTTGTATTAATAGTTTCGATGATATCAAACGTTTCCTGCTTTAGATTTCCAGGAAGAGGAAGTTAATCGGGGCCGTATTAATCACTATAAGATATTAACAAAGAAAATACTTGTAATAAGATGCCATAAGTCTGTGGATCCTGATTAAGCTCATTTATCTTTGCTATAATGGATTTTTTTGCTGCGTCTTCATGGAAATGAAGAGTCTGGCTTAAAATTCCTATTGGATTGCATGTTTTTTCCTTTCTTTCAACATAGAGAGCTGAATCAGGTCTGCTTCCCACAAGAATTACGCATAATTTAGGCAGGTCAAATCCCTTATCTGAAGTGGGCTTAGGCAAGAGTTTGTGAAAATACCTTTAATTTCTGCTTTTACAAAGGATTTATACGTTTTGAGCAATTTTCTCGAGACTTTTCGCCCGTCAACAATGGTGGACGAAAGCGAACCCGAAGATTCAGAAAACGCGCTCTGTATGTGCGATACAACGTTCTTACGAAAGAACTGGACTGACTAGATACATGAAGCTTTCAGCATTTTGTAGATAAATAATATCAATAAATCTTATTTAAATGAAACACATAGTATTTATGATTTCGGTTTTTTTTTGTTCGATTAGGATGAATTGTTAGAGGAATTTACTTAGGATCTCTTAGAAGAATGATATATGGTTTCTCTTATATGAAAATATAAATGAATATAGAATTATTTTTGTGTTCGTATTATTGATTCTCATTAAGTATATTCGGCCTGTTCCTCTTAAACATTACTTTGGGCCATAAATGAGCTAGCCTGAAATCAGCAAGTGATTTCTCTTCTTTCAACACAAACAAGGCTTTCTTCAAAGCCAATAGACTTTGTATGTAACATTCTCTGAGTTCACTGGATTGGTTGGCAACTAGATCTTCAGGGTGAATAACCTCGATAACATACTTTGTAAATTCCGTTCGAAAGTCAGGAATTGTGTTCCAATGCAACGCAATTTTTTTGATAGAACATACATCACGAAGCTCCCTAAGCTCCTTGAGGTCCTCAAAGTACGGTTCGTTGATTCTTTTTTGGCCTGTGAGACCGGCCTTACGCAAATAAGTATCCATAATCTTTTTGGCAAAGTTCTTATAAACTTTTGGTTCTATACCTTCCTTGTTGATATTAATAGGGACGGTAACATCCTTATCAGATATTTGATATTTCAAGTTCTTCCAGTCGAAATTGGTAAGCAATTGCTGTGGATAAATTCCAACAGTGGGAGGTTCAGGTTCAGGTCGTTTGCCTATTCTGATAGAGATTCCTTCAGAGTCTTCATTAATATCAAACCCAGTCATGCTTTGAAAATTCCATGTTTTGGTTTGATTACCGGAATTCAGGGTGATAGTTATTGTAGCTGAAGCAGGATTGGGTTGTTGGAAATTGGAAAATTGAGGAGAGTTTGGAAGAAAACCGTCAAGAGAGAGAGGAGAGCATCTTGATTCACTCTGTAGGCCAGACTGCACGAAAGAGTTTGAGCCAGTAGGTAGAATACTCTTCCCATCATCGTGATGAAATCCATCGGCGAAGATATTTTCGAGTTCCCTCTCATCAGTTGACTTTTCGTATGAAATGAAATCGTCTGGACTAAGTCCTTGTTGGCTATCGCAAATGTTAGCGACAGAGTTGACTCCATTGAGAGTCACATGAGAGGTAGTTTCAAGCTCCATATCTCTACTCGAGCGGGGGTTGTTGATATTTTCAATCTTTTCCTCATGAAATCTCTTTTTGGAATCAATTGAAGATGATTCTGATTCATGATATCCCATTTTTTTCTTGTTTCTAAGGCCGCCAGAACGAGTAGCAAGACCTTGGAGAGGTTTAGTGGAAGAATCAGTGCCCTTTCTTTTGGGTCTAGAGATCTGTCTGATCATTGCGCTTTTTTCTTGTATTTAATTTTTCAATTATCATAAATTTGTGACTGGAATCAACTTTCTAGCCCCAGAAGAACTTTTCCAATTGGTTCAAATATGCCAAATTCATTCGCAATCGTGAATTTCATACACATAACATGATATCATATCCATCTATTCCGGTTATCAAGTGAGTTGTTTTAATTTAAGTTGTTTCTAGTCCCATTAATTCCATGCTTGCCTTTACTTCTTTTTGAATTAATCTTGAATTTTAGTGAGTATGAATTAGCATGTGTTCTAAATAGTTTTTCAAATGGTGTTTGCTCGTCTCTATATTATTATAGCAGCTTTCGAATGAATCACACTAACAAAAAGAATCTGATGGAAAGAGAAGTAACAACTGTTTTTTGAGAGTTTTAGTCCTATCCTAAAATGTGATGAGATCCAAACCGTGAGTTTTACACTTTCTCTTTCATCGCAAAGAGCTAGCCTAAATTTCTCGATTGCCAGCCGAAGTAATCTGTGGAAAATGAGCTTTCAAATTGTGTTGGTGATCTTATCTCTATAAAACAACGCTACAGTGATTAGAAGCCCATTTGGGATAAGGATGACGTTATTTTTTATTAGTCCGTAGTTTATGCCTAAGTATATTCATTAGTCAGTCGCAGCAATAAATTGCTTTAATCGCTTATCTCTCAATTTGAAATTTCTATATTGTTCTATATAATTTAGTGAGATTTATTGCATTAACGCGTAGAAAGCATTCTAAAAAGACCTTCAAAGTAGTTTTGCTAGCTTTAATGCTGTTGAGCAAGCGCTTCTCACGTGACAGTCTCTTGGCCAAGGAACGGCTTGCGTCATCTCTGCCAAACTGTGATTTTCATCGCAAAAATGACAAATTTGAGCTTATCTTCGCATGATCTGCCTAATTTTTGTGCGAATGACTGAGAGAAGGAATAATTTGGCTTCCGAAGTATAACTCTTCAGCAATAAAACAACATATTACAGAAATAGGGCCATTGATGAGGATCTTAGTCATATCATATAATGCAGACAATATGAATAGAACATGCCTAGGATCCATAAATAGCAACTCATAAACCAATATGCTAACTTTACAGAAACAAAAAGAATGGCATATTGCCTTGGAATTAACCTAGCGGTTAACTTTCAAATAATTTGAGATCAGCAGTTCTCCCAACCTTCATGAGAGCTTTCTCCCATAAATAGTTGCGACCGTAAAGAATTAAAATCTGCGGAAACGCGTCATTATGCATCTAGAACGCCAAAAAAAAAAAGTTTCCATCAAGAACTAATTTCGAATTCTCAAATGATAATATCAATGACCTCAGTAAATAAATTGTTATAGATTTTTATTTCCAAGGTATTAGAATACCAAATTCCCCCAAGCAATATGATTAAGAAGTCAAAACTAGAGAGAACTAACTATTATTCATACTATGGAAGGATATATATATAGATAATTCCATTATCTAATCTCATGAAAATTTATAACTAATCAGATTCTTCGTTCAACAAAAAAAGACTTTATTCGTTTTCGTTTTACAGTTGCTTTGTGCGTTCCTTTTTCCTTACAAATTCGACTTTATCCCATAGATGTACCAATTCAAAGTCATCAAGCAAATTGAATTTTACCAATATCTGTAACGCTTTCTTGAAAGCATGTAGGTTCCTTGTCAAGCACTCTCTTTTTAAGAATCCGTCCTTTTTCAGGCTCAGTTGATTGAGAGTTAGATCTTCGGGCTGGATTTCATAGAGTACGTATCGAGTAAGGCCTTCTCGAAATTCAGGGACTTCTGACCAACAGAGAGCGATTTTTTTAATTGAGGCCTTATCACGGAGGTTATATTTCTTGATTTTTTCGTAGTATGGATCATATTTCCGCTTCTTTCCTGTAATTCCATCGGCCCGTAAATAAGCATCTATAAGCTTCTTTGGAAAATTTTTATAATAACTCGGTTTAATATTGTTCTTTGAGATTTTAATTGGAACCTGGAGAACATCTCCAGGCATCTCAAAATCTGAGTTTTCACACGAGATATCTCTAGGCCACGATAGAGTGCCTTCACTCTCGACATTTTTTTCATTCATTTGATATTTTTTCCTTTTATATTCATGGGCATGATCTTGCTCATTCCCATCATCATCACGAATCTCTTGTTGAGTCTCGACTCTAGCGTGTCTTCCTCGAGCCTTCCTTTGAATCTCGACTTTACCAGCATATTTTTCGGGATCCTTCATTTCCATGACCTGCTCAATCAAAATCGATCTTTGTAATTCCTCGATTCGGATACGAATCCCTTCAGAGCCTTTACATAGACTAAAAGACACGTTGTGGAAGCTCATAACTTGAATCTCACCACCTATGTTAAGCGAAATGGACACAGTGTTTTGTGCCATTGCCGGATTGATGGAGGATCTTGTTAAGCTCATCGGCTGTGAAGCGGATTGGGCCAAATCAATGGCACCCTGGAAAAAGGAGCTCTTTGATCGATTATCCTGCTGATATTCGGCGAAAGGATCCCAACATGTCCCTTTTTCGCCATGATTAGAATAATCAACCGGATCAAACTCATTTTGAGTCGTCGGATATTTAAATTGTGGCTTGGGGGTCTCAGAAAATGTGTTCGCATGGAGGTCCGATGTAAATCCACTCATGCTTTCTTCACTGTCATCAACAGAAATCTTATCTTGGGAATCCATTGATGGTGTATTTAGCCTATTTTGACCCTTAAACCCTTCGAAAGCAAAACAAATATTGTCGCTTATATCCCATTCTGAGTCTCCCGAGGTACAGGTAGATAGCTTTCCTTCGTTCATGGGAAATTTTTGTTGTAGTCGGATTTGCTATTTTGGTAATTTATATAGTTATTTTAATGTTTGTTAGTGAAGTATTGAAGTTACGCTGTTAGCTGATGAGTGGCTTAGGATTGACTCTAGCAAACTCAGGGTATTTCGCGTGTTAATTTTATATAAATTCACCGAGAATAGGGTTAGCGTCAATAAAATAAAGTCGTGGATCCCAATTAAAATTATTTATCCTTAGAGCTTCTCCTTAACTGGACTATTGATTAATTCAACGTCGTGAAAATTCGATACTGAACACTGACAAAGACAACATACATATGCTCTCAACAAACAAGATATAAGCCTTACTTCTTAGATAACAACTCCTTTTGAATAGGCTTTTCACCACTATAGTGGAAGAAATCATACATGTCAGTCTCAATAATATGTAACTCAGGAGAGCAAATCACCATCGAATGAAGCGGACCACCCATATCAATGACCGTGGCGAATTCCTTCAGAGTTCCTGACGTCACTTGCTGGTCTTTCTGACCCACACGAGCTAAACCGAAGCATTTCGTGTCATCCGACAAAATCTTTTTGCCAGAAGCTTCTTCGGCCTCAAGCAGCTGTTTTGCTGCTGTTTTGGTGTCCATAAACATTGGAGGCTCATAGATCTTCTTGCCTAACAAAGAAAAAACACCGGATTAGAGCTCGTCTATCGAAGAAGTATTAGTAAATACCTTTTAATAGATTTTCTTCGGATCTTTCTTTGACTTTAATGTCCAAAAGGACCAAAGTGTGCAAGCCGATCTTGTAATTGGCATGGATCTTTTCAATGAAGCTGTATGGTCTCCATTTCTCCGTGAAGAGAGGAACTGAGACGATTTCTCCGAATCTATACACCTGCATGCCGCAGCAGCCAACGGCGTTGACGATAGACGCGTTGTGAATGACCTTGACTTCGATTTTTCTCTTAAGAGCTCTTAAATAGAGATCGGTGTGGGTTGTTGCGCAGAAAGGATCTCCGACGACGAGGATAGCGGAGTTAACTTTATCGCCATCAAGAGCGATTTCATCGAGGATCTGGTCCATAGTCTCCTCGACCATCTCTCTATCAGCTTCGATGACTTTCTTGCCGTAAAGTTCCTCCAATTTGTCTTTATTGACTCCCAAAATCGAGGTGTAGTATTCCAGGTAGATCTTTTCACAAGTTTTGATGGCTTCGAGGCCGTTTACGGTGATATCTTTCTCGTCACCAAGTCCCAGACCAATAATGAAGAGCACCATGTATGCTTTAGCTAATAAGTCAAGAATCCAAAAATTTATTTCTGATATTAAGTATCTTTAGCGCGTTTTTAGACTCTTTAGAGCTGCGGTGAATTTTCGAGATGTACGGGATAATTTTATTGGTTAGTCATAATAAGGATGATAACTAAGGTAATTGGGGATATTTCATTCATTATTAGCCTGCCAACGTGTCAAGAGGAGTAGATTTTAGTTTGAAAACCTGAAAATTCCTTGAATGAAATTCTCATCACTTGGATATTTATGGGATGTATTATCTATACTTGCTACCCCGGACTCGTCAAATGTCCGGCCAATGCGATTAGGACGCCTTCACTGGAGAACGAACCAGGGACGTCAGATATTTACTCAGTATGTTTCGCGAATTTGGTTATTGTTCATTGGCGCTCCTCTAGTCTGGATTTTTTCACTGTACTTGCTGCGGCAGGGGATATCGTTAAGATTTTCTTAGTGGATAGTTAATTTAGAAGAAAGGGTTATCACTCCATAATAAAATTGCAATCTACTTCGAATTTAATGAGAAATGAAATGGCGATTAAAAAGAGACTAGAGTCATTTTCAATACGAAAGATAGCTTCTGGAGAGCAACTAGCAATAATTATACGTCCTCACTCGGACACATTTGATCTAGCGAATCGTCATATTCTCTTCTAATGAGACGTAATTCGAGACTGATTTGTTAAAATCAACAACGATGAAACATCACGTACTCTCTACTCAGCCATTTAACACTGAGTTTCAAGATTTTAGGTGTGCTAAATGAGAATAATGAGGTTTATTCGTGATAGGGCCGAGCTATCAAAATTTATCGCATCAACTCTGTCTCTAAAATTAAAAATAAGGAACAAACTTCAGAACCGATGGACCCTGATCATCATCACTCCCAGCATCCATTATTCATCTCCATCCATCTAACAGTCTCCTTCCTCTCCTTTGTCGGCTCTTTATTCATGATTTTGGTGCATTTCCTCCTGAAACGCACCCAAAACTTCGCACTTTATCTAATCTTTTGGATTTCCGTTTCAGACTTTATTTTGTCAATCGGGCGATTATTGAGTTTCTTATCCTTCTTCGACAGCAGCATCTTTGAAAACATCTGCCAGTTCCAGGCTATTCTAGTCAACTTCGGCACGATTTCGTCCGTGCTTTCGATATTCTGCGTCTCTTGGATGCTCTACACGACTGTGGTGCATGGAACTACGGACCATTACGCTCGAAAATCAAAATATTTACTCTTTAGCCTCGGAATACCTGCTCTTTTGACTATTATGTAACACTAAAATCTCTATTCTATATATTTAACTTCTTTTTAGAGCTTATTGCATAGGCTCATTCAACGAGGTCCATGAAGGGTTCTGCTGGATTGAAGTCGAACCTGACCGTACTAAGAGCATCCCCATTGCTATCCTCGGATTTCTGGAATTTGTCCTCCCAATTTGGCTCACCATTGGTTTTGTGCTTCGCGCTATGATTGTTGTGAGGAGAAACTTAAGCAAGTCTATTACGGCAGCTCAGGATGAATTCATCAAGCGAATCCAATCGTTTGCTTTTATTCTGATGTTCTGTTGGGGTTTTCCAACGGTTTATATGCTGGTTGAGATATTCCAAAACACAGGTGAGGAGTACGAAATGATACATGTATTAAACACTTTCTTGATCGGCTTGCAAGGATTTTTTATCTCGTTCGTTTTTGGAACCTCTGGCTTAGTGAAAAGCACAATTCGAGGCTCAATTCGAAAATGGTGCAAATGCTTTAAAAGCGAGGCGGATGATACAGTACAGACAGATCCAGACATCGAGCTCTCAAGAAAATCGACAGAAGAACTATCAGAGAGAACATTTAGCAGTGCGGGAACGAAAACACAAGAAATTATAATGCCTGATTCCATGGTACATCATGTCATAGAATCTCTATAATCTTGCTTCTTGTTAATTATTTGCTGGATGTCTACTGAGTCTCATTGTAAATTTAGAGAAGTCTAAGGACCAGAATAGGCAATATCTGACTGTTGATTCTTAATTAGCCACAAAATTACAAAAGCGATAAGTTTTTACCTAAGGTATAGAAATTGCTTTGATAGTCTGATTGAATAAAGCTAAAATTTATTTGAATTTTAACTGTTGTATTAAATTCCAAAGAAGAAGGCGTTGGATAGTAAATTAAGAGTGATATTTACAAAGATATAGGTTCCTTTCACATGTTAAACACCAAATCGACACAGACATCAATCTATCTAAAATTAAAACGAACAGCCGCTTATAGCTAAAGTATCAATAAGCTTATTTCATTAATTTATTATGCTGTTTTTCCTGATTCGGCAATTGGGCTTTCTGGTCGTTCGCGGTGCTATTTGCAGCATAAGAGACGTAGATATTCCAGAACAGACCGAGAGTGTTCGCATATAACACTCGGTACTGGTTTGGGATAAATCTATAGTTGATCAGCACCGCAGGGGGCCAAACCAGCCAGTTATTGACCAGGAAAGTCGGGTACATAGCACTAACTTTTTTCACAGATTTTCCAACATCTCCTTGATCTAAGTAATCAATACCGGCCAATAATATAAAGTTATATGGTAGAGTAAAGACGGTTTGATCAAGTCCCATCATAATGAGCGCTTGCTTGGATTTGGATAGATGTCCGAATCTCGTGGCGACGAATTTAGAAACGAATCCGAACCAGTTATGTAAGACTGGAGCGACGTAAAATGTCCCGATAGTGGTGAATTTGATAAATCGTTTCCAGTCGAATGGTTTTCTTTGTCCGTCCTCTGTCTTGTTGAAGAAAAGCTGACAAAGAATGTCTCCTCCAGCAAAAACGACACCTAAACAGAGAGTCAAAGTTATTCAACCTTGTAAACATTAAATTAAAAAACCTGAAGTTATCATCTTCGTTTTGTATGGGTCGGTGATGAGCAAGCGGTTGTATCTGGCAAGCATTGACTGCATTTTCGTTGTGCTTTGGCGGTTTGGACCTTTGTTTGATATTCAATTACTCAATTATGATGATTTCGGCCTATTAAATTGATGCGATGCGAATATCAAATAAATTACTGGAGAAATGAATAAAATTAGACTTCGAAAAGAAGTTATTTGAGATAAAAAACAACGGCGTGAAATTTATTCGAGAGTTGCAGTAATTAAACCTCCAGCGCTAATATTTCAATCCAGGAAAACGATTTGGAATTTCAGCCAGAGACGGTGCTTGAGTATCCTCTTCAGACTTTGGAGTTCAATGGGAAACTCTGATGAGAGGAGGGCGATTTGGAATTAATCCATCTTAAGTTTATGAATGAGTAAAGAAACCATAATTATCATAAGTTATGAGGATTGATATGAAAATACATTGAAAGCAGAATTTGGTTGCTAACCAGCTTCTAAGAGAATTGAAAAATCCATTTGCTATAGAATTTGAGAAAAAGTAAATGAATCATTTCCTATTTAAACTTACAAATGCAAGTTCGATCGAAGCTAACAAATTGATCATTGTTTTGAGTGCCTGTTATTTGTGAATCTCATGGCAGAACGAACAATAAATAAATTGGGTTGTTTATGATAAATTCGCACTTGATCAAGCCTGTGAAGAATTTTTATTTGAAAAGAGATTATTCAAAATCTTTGTGAAAATTAGACCGTTTTCGGACTAGCTTTCGTGCTTGCTCTGTTCTAATGAAGAATCTCTACTCTAAATTTTCCTCGTTCCGCAAAACGCACTTGATTAAACTTGAACTATTTCAGAGAAAAATTATAAAATCTTGATATAATTTATTTGAGACGAAATTATATCTGAAACCAAGGTGTTAAAGTGCAAAATCTTCTTTATTTGAGAAACTCCCAGATAAAGATATCATCAAGCATACAAGAGCGCATGTTTTGCTGCTTTAGCACCTTAATCAGAAAATTCTTTTGAAAAACTCAAATACATTTGTTAATGAGTAAATCCCTCTTCAAGAGCAGATTCTTATGTATAACAGTAGTATTACATCAAGTCAACATTCATAAAGGAAATATGAAGTCTATCGGGACAGGATTCGAAAAATCGGGTTAATGTGTAGTTGATTGCGAGTAAGTGTAATCACTAACTATGGTTACCTTTTAAATGGTGACAGGTAGAATGCATTCAATGCAAAAACTCGGGGATACAGGCTAGGTATTACTAAATCGATAATTTCACTTCAATAAAGAAAATCGTTCTTAAGCAAACTTAAATTAATTAATCGGCTATTGCTGAATTAAAAATAATAGTAAAAGAAAGAAATTAATCACTATCAACAACTCTTCCTGAATCTTGAGTGCGAAATACAGAACGTTGTACTATTCTCTAGTAAAAAGCATCTGGCATAAGGATACAATTCAAATCGTAGGTCATGATCAGCAACGTTTTTTATTTACATGCAAAGTGGTTTGGTAATCGACAGTTTCAGACACTCACTCAAAGTACATCAAAAACAATAAGGATGAAAATTAAACAGTTAGCAAATCTAGTAAATAGTATAGTGTACCTTTCACCTCAAAACACAGGTCAAGCAAAATTTTCATGGGTTTCCAGGCTGATTATCTAACACAATATGCTGACTCATACTCGCAGGCCTCAGCGAGGCACGGTTCAATTTCAGAGTTTAATCTTATCACCTCGGCAATCAAAAATAAGCATGCAACAATAAGCACATTCTAGAGTTAGGTAAAAAAGCAATTCTAGTGCCCAGATCAAAATATCATGCCTCAAATGAATTGACGAATTCCTTAGCCATTAGACCCGAATTAAACATCTCAACTCTTAATTGACTAACTTTTCTTAAAATATTTCGAAAAGACGAAATATTTTGTTCCTACGCCTTAACAAAATCAATTACATGGGTCCAACCTTCAATACACTGCAACTTCCCGACCCACCAGACATCCTCTAATTCTCCTCTTTTACCACTATTCATTTTAATGATTTCGATTGTCTGCTCACCACCAAGACTTCGATACAGACAGCCAACTCTCAATAGCAAGTACCTTCCTGTCTCATCGAATTCAAATATCTGTCTCAATACAAACTTCAGAGTCGAAAACTCTCAAGATTCATTCTCTTATTTTTATAATAACTCAACTCAGCTTTTAAATCTTTCTGCTCGAACCTGAATTTTTCGCTCAGTTTACTTTGTGAGAGATATTTTGAAAATAAACATGGATAACTTTAATACAACCGAACTCCCTCTGTCGCTCTCAACAAAATTCATCCCTCAAATCTTCTCACAGATTTTAGAGTGCTTCCGTTCTCCTTTCATTATCGAAGAGGACATCAGGTCAATCATCGAGAAACTTTATTATTTAGGCACATATTCCGATATAATCGCTATCTCCGACCTCCTCCAGGATTTCATGCTTTGCTCCAAGGAGGAAGAATCCAACCGCTACAAATCATTAGACATCAACATCCATTTCATTGAAAAACTCGGAATTCCTTTCGCTTACAATCTCTTCACGGAAAAATTCGTTGCGCTCTTCAAAAAACACAAACACACGAACGGATTCAGTCTCGATAAGCTAATAACAGCAGCGCTGAACAAGTTAATGGTCGAACTTGACCTCCAAATGCTGCGTGAGGTCCTACCTCACTTTGACAATTTTTATCAATTGGCTGAAGAAGATTCGAAGTATAAGGAGATCTTCGAAAGCAAGGTCAAAAAATCCCAGCCGACGAATTACCTCGACAGCTATTTTTCTGAGATATGCAAGCTCATTTACAATTTTAAAATCGAAAGCAATCAGCAGTTTCTCAACGACTTGATCCCAAAGCTCAAGGCTGATTTGGAAGGAAATAGACACTTTATAAACATGAAATTTTTCTCGCGAATACATCAGGGTTTCCTCGCGCATTTGAATGCTCGGCTTGAAAATATCCTCGTTGCTCAGATCTCCAAGGCAAGAGTCGAAGCGAACCCTTTCGAGCGGATTTTACGCCAAGAGGTGTTTTATTTCGACGAACCGCTGCCGAAAGAAACGCCGCAGATGAAGTATTTTGAGCTGTTTCCTTATCAATATAGATTGACTCCGCCTCAAAAGCAGAAGCTCATTTCATTGCTGCAAAACCTCGCAATTGAAGCGAGAGGATTGATATTAGGATGCGTGTCTAATAATACTATTCGAGGCATTTCGCTTAATAAAGTACAGCAGGAGATCTTGCATGATGAAATAGAAAAGACGTTGAATTTGCTGAATAATCAGGCTCTTCAAAAAGCGCTGGCTGTGAGCTTTCATGAAGTTAAAACGGAGTCGACTTTCAGTTTTGAGAGTCCTCACCGGCTGGTTTTTAAGATCGTTTTTAGCGGAATTGACGACATGCAGCGGTGTCAATTTCCTGGAACTGAGTTAATAATACCGGAGTTGAATTTAGTGAAACGCACGTATTCCTGCGCATGGCATCCGGATTGGAGCATTGATGCTGAGAAGATAAAGTTTTTCGCTGAGCGAGACCGGGAAGACATGAAAGAAGGTGAAGAAAAGAGATTTACGCTAACGGCGACTACTTCAAATAAATCCGAGAAGATTGAGGTGTTTGAAAAATCGCCGAGTGTTTCCCCAATTCTATCAAACACAGCACCTCTGAAACCGCTGACTCTTTCGCCACAGAAGAGCGCTGATAAAGAACCCATCAGCCATGAGAAAGACGAAAGTAAGCAGAATGGAAAGGCTGCTGTTGAAGTAAAAACGCATGAACCTGAGATTCCCTCGGCCTGGCTACAGAAAATCCCAACGAAGAAGAGTTCAGATGCTTCAAAGGTAAATATTATTCACAGCTGCTTTGATGTTTTTCCTGTGTGATGACATTTATAATGTAATCTTTCGGAGACAATAACCCTTTTCTCAGCAGCAACAGCAAAAGAAGGTTGAAGAAGGGAAAATCGATACTCTTACACCTGTGATAACCAAGCAGAAGTCAGTTGAGCCGATGCACAGTTGCGTCGCAAAGATAGAGAATTTGGATAATTTAGGCAAGCCGCTGATGACGAAAAAGAGACTGTTTGAAATAATTAAGAAATATGGATTTGTTTATGAGGACCTCCAGTTTGCCAAAGAGAAAAACTGCGCATTTATCGACGTTTCTTCCAAGAGCAGTAATGATATTCAGAATTTCGCCTGTGAACTTATAATGCTCTAGAAGAAGCGTTCAAACGCGACTTGGAGAATTTAGGCTTGATGGTCGGTCCTGGCAGAGACTCGCTGATGGGGTAAGAACATCTTCTTGCGAATTTCTAATCATTACATATTCAATAACAGCTACAAAAACACGCGGATATACGGCTTTGAAAGACATGTGCTATCGCAGAGCTTCGCTGATATAGGTGTCAGGCCTGATGAGATTACCGTCAATTTCGATGAAGAGGATGGCCATATCGCATTGATCGAACTACGATCAGCAACATGTATGATTGTGACCAAATTCGTAATCAATAGAATAAATTAGGGGAGAAAATCTTAATGAAATGCAAGCAGCTGGGACTCAAAGCCAGCCAGATCCCTAAAAAGAACGCCTATTTGGGTGGCATCCAGAACTTGGTAGAAATAAATTTAAAAAGCCAGAGATTGACACGGGAGATGATTAAAACTGAAATTCTTTCTCTCTTCAAAGAGTATTTGCATTGTTTAGAGATGGATATCATTCGCAAGGAGGAACATTATTGGTACGCGCTGGTGGTAGCGAAACTAGATAAATGTAATCAATCGTTCGTCATGATCTGGTAAATTACCGTGCTTTTAATTTTTTCCCTAGGGGATGAGTTTGAGTCGAAAGCTTCAGATTATCGGGTGATTTTAACAAAGTATCCACAAGCGAATTAGAAAATTTTTATTTGGATGTGGTTGTAGTGAGAATACAAGGAATTCTGTTATTGGTAAACTATTTTCGAGGTAAAACATGCAGCGAAAAGCTAGCTAGCTAGGAAATACGAGTAGAAATAATTCATCTATTTTGTTCTGAATTTCAGAATCGAAAGCGATAATCATCAAATTCCCTTCGCTATCTCTCCTTAAGAAAAGCCACTGAATTCACATAAATATAATTTATTATCTCCTTAAAAGACGTTTTGGAGTTTCTTGTTTGTTTGTTTTTTTAGCAAGCATGAAGATAGCAGAGGATGTTTATCTTATCCGCTAAGTTAACAACAAAGCGAGCTAAATTATCCTTCTGTCTCCAAGTATCCTCTTGATAAAGTAGACTTGCCAAAAAGTAATTGAAAAAATTGCGACGCACTCGATGATCGACCAGACCAGTACGGATGTATGATTCGCCTTTGAAGCTATTAAATTATCGATGAAGTTATTAAAACTGGTTGTTTAATATTATTTTCTACTCTTATAGAATGTCTCTTGTCTTCGACCAGCCAACCTTGTGTTCTCTTGAATTTCCTGAATACAGATAGCTGATTCAAGCGAAAAATTGAAGGTGTTTCTTACGATCAGAGTATTCAAAATATCGGACAATTTCTGCTCCATTGGATCGATTTCTTTTTTCTCGAGAAAACTTTTGGTGTAATTACCAATTTCAATCGCGAATGTGATTTCTTTCGCTTCCATCCACTGCAAAATTATAGTTAGTTCAAGGGATGTCAAGAAAAGTATTACTTTTTTATTGTTGAAAACAAAAGTCAGCGAAGTTTTTTCGAGGACTTCAATGCTGAAAAAACCTTCTCTCTTCTTCTCTTGATGGAATAATATTCTGTTTTTATTGTTCATGATCTATAAACGAAAAAGGCAGTTAGATCGGTGTAAACAGAAAAGGTATTAGAACATGTCAAGGAAGAGTGAAAGTGAAGACCAAAGCCAGATAAAACTTACTGAGAAATCAACATCCTGATTCTGCGATGATGCGACGAAGTATATTCCTCGGACTATCGAAGGCGCGTATTCAATATTTTCATACAATAACTATCAAATAGCCACACGATGAAATCAGGAACTTGATGCGAGTGGTTCTGTACCTCACTTGTACGAGAATCGAGGAGGAAGTTAATAATTTCGGAAGGCCTGAAGTTAGGTAAGTAATTGTTGATGGTTTCTTCTGTTATTTCTGAATGGAGAGGTTCACCTGCTTGTGCTTCGGGGTGCTCATCCATCGAAACACTCAAACCTACATCAGCAATTACTTTTCTTTTTTGATATGCTATATTACCAACTCTTGGCTCTTCTGCTTGAAGCGTAGTAGCTTGAGTTGAAGATGCTGTTGGTGTTGCTTGCTCTGTTGGCGTCGCTGTTGGTTGTGAGACAGCTTGAGTTTGCTTGAGATCCTGAGAGATCGCGACAGATTGATCTACTGACCCTTGGGGAGTGGATGGCTGGCTAACTGTGGTTTGTTGCTGCTGTTGTTCTGTGGTAGTTATTGAAGTTTGTTGCTCTTGCACTGTAGTCGAAGACTGTTGCTCTGTGGTTGTAGTAGGTGTTTGCGTTTCGCTCTGTTGTTGCGATTTTTGGGAAGGCTGTGTGTCACTGGTTTGAGTTTGTTTTTCAGGCTCGGCTGGACTGGTAGGGGTTTGATTCGCTATTTCTGTATTATTTTCCGGCACTGGTTGGGTACCATTAGCTTGCTGCTGCGTTGTATTAATCGTTTTGTTGCTAGTGGCATTGGCCTTTTTCTTAGAAGCGTTTTGAGATTTTTTTGTAGCATTTTTTTGTTTTGGCCTTGCAGTTTGGTTTTTGTTATCTCCATTGGCTGTTTGGTTTACGACCGTCCCTGGTACTGTTTGATTAACAGCTTCTTGAGCTGCTGGCTGATTAACTGGTTCTTGAGTAGCAGTCCGGTTAGTCGATTCTTGAGGAGGAGGATGAGATTGAGTGTTCGTCTCATTGCTTATTGTTTGATTATTTGCCTCTTGTGTAGTCTCTGTTTGATTCACCGACTCTGCTTGAGCCGTTGCTGTTTGATTTGTTGAATCCTGAGTTGGCACCGCATTAGATGCTTGTGTTGGGTCAACTGTTCCGTTTTGATTTGTAGATGTTGTTTCATTTTGAGGGTTTTCCGCTGAAGGGTTACCTTATGTAATGATTTTTTTAATAATGAAAGATCGCATAAATACCTTCGTTTTGCGCATGAACTGCCCCAGAGAGGAGAATTAAAAAAATGAATGTGCAGGCTGCGAGCTTCATCGCCCAAAACAAGATTTACTGACGCTGATAAATTTATTTATACACGTATCTTTCAACAAGCATTTTTCAAAAGAAAATCAGCTTTTGTGAGAGTTGCAAACAATAAAGCTACAAGACGACTTGGACGGAGAGATATCTTTAAATTCGATGAGAGAAACTTACTAAATTGATTGAAAGTTTACGGCTTAGGGAAAAAAAGACACGGTTGAGAAGATGATGAGAAAATCTTTATTCATTAGCTTTAACGACCACTCTTGCCTTTTTTATCTCATTGGCGTTCTGAAATTCAGTTTTATTGTAATTATTTATGAGAGAATCATTAAATTCTCTTCTCAATTGAAGAATAATGATTACGCAACAACCTAAGTTTATCTCGAGAATATTGGAATCCTTCATATCCACGATCGAATTCTAAATATCTATCATTCAGGTTTGACAGCATTTGATGATCTATTTTTCTTTCAAAGAAAAAAAAAAACTTTTTGATCACAAAAATTTACACTTTCATTAAAACCATCAAAAAAATTTTTTTTCTCGTGTGAACTGAAAGGTTTGTACTGATATGAAATCTGATCTCTTCATCTCAATTACCTGTATTTCTATCTGCAATATCAAGAAACCAGCTTTGAAAATTAGTGGCAAATCCTTTTCGTCCTCAGCATCCCAAAGCTCAGCTGATATTCAAGTAAAATCCCAAAATCTTTTTTGTTTAGACTCTGATCGCTACCATTGGAAATGCTTTGCGAGCCTAATACTTAACTCCATGGCAAATTTGAAAAGAACCCTATTTAAAAGCTTCTTCAGGTCTCACAAAAGAAATAATTTTTAATTCCAAGTCAAATTTCACTGTTATATTCTACTGGTATAAATTTCCTTTCTCTCAGCCAGTTTAACGCAACCCATTAGCAAACTCGGACCTACTGCTAATTACTCATAGAAAGCTGATTGAATGCAAACATCCAAAATTGATGTCAATTTTGATTCTTGGTGGGAGCGCTTTGAAGCGCGATTGAAGACCTACGTAATTAAATTTCTTCTTCGAGAATTTAACCCCTCGTCTCTTTAGATTTACACGCTCATGCACGAGCTATTAGAGTCTCAGCTCACGACGCCATTCCTTTACAACCTCCTCATCTTCGTCGAAGCTGTGCAAATGGTATGGTATTCAGTTCATCCAAATCTCTCCTTCCTATGGAACACCAGCGCAATTGACTACGTTAGAACGGTTATCCAATACTTCCAAGTAAAGCACTACCTTCATAGCCGCTATTAACCACTTTCCAACTCCTTAGCTTGACAATTTACTTAATAACAACAATTCGAACTTCTTTCTCGCAATGCTTTACCTGATATTCGCGATTCAGGCCATTGTCCTCTTGGGAATCATCGTTATTACCTGCCAATTAGTCCGCACCAAGAAGAAATCATCGACATTCCTCACATACTCAATCAAACTCTTCAGTCTTTATGCGGCTCTGCTCCCCACGATATTCACGATCCCCTTCGCTCAGGTCTTCTTCGCGACTTTCTTCTGCAAGGAAGATGACAACGTGCATGGAGACATAGAATGCTACACGGGTCTATACTGGCTGCATTTGATTATCGGTGCTATCGGATTTATTTTCTTTATCGTACTATGTCTGCTTTTCTCTCTTCTATATGCGGAAATCAACCCAATATCCAATATTCCTTTTGCTTCGCCTCAAACAAGGATCGGATTGATCAAGCTGCTATTTAAACTCGCGCTCCCTCTCTACATAGTGTTGGATTATCAGGTAAATTGATTCGTGTTGCTGCATGTATTCAGCGTGTTAATAGGCGCAAGATTCTAACATATTCATCGGAGTTTTGGCTGGATGTTGGCTGCTCCTGCTGATCTTCAGATACAGAGCGCCTCCACACTACAACAAGGTCGTCCACACGGTTGTTATCGTGCTCGAAGCGATGATATTCTGGTTTACAGTCTCCTCGTGTGTTCATGCAGTAATATATGCTCATCACGCTCGGTCACTCAGTCTTTTTTCTGTGTCATAGTACTTAGACCCCGAAGGCGTCGATAACATTGGGTTATTCTACGCCGCAATTGGAGGACCTTTCACTGCTTTTGTCTATTACAAAATCCTTGACCGAATTCCTTGGCACGTCATGAAGATGGACGTCAAGAAAATGAAGGAGGACGATTACGAAGCCTACGTTAATATTTTGTTAAAGTTAATTGACCACAGAGGTAGTTTCATGGCACAACACTCGCTTTATTCGTTTTAATTTCTGTCCTTAGAAAAATCTGAAGAAAGGATCCGGCTAGAAGGGATGCTGAAACGCTACATCAGATGCAGCAACAAAAAAATAATGGACGAGAATCCGAGTACTAGTCTTACTAAATCTGATGAAGAGATCGTACTCGAGCTGGCAAAGGATCCGATAAAGGAAGAAGACACGGTCGATAAGTCGAAGATGTGGTATACGCTCTTGAGAACGATATTGTGCGAAGCTCATAAGAAGTGGCCAAAGAGCGCTAAGCTACACATGCTGCATGCGTACATCCAGCATCAGAGGCTGAAAAACAAGTACAAAGCGTACTATGAACTCATGATCGCAAAGACCAGAAAGCCCAGTCTGCTCATCGATTTCTCAATCTTCCGCTACATGAACCTGATCGAGGAGGAAATGATTGATTATGATATTCGTAACTCCGAAAGCAAAGGCATGGACGTCAACGTTATTGTGGAATTCCAGAATAAATTTGTCGATTTCCAATCCGCTATCGAAAAATCCGTGATGTTTCACCTCGATTTCTGGAGAGAACTGCTTGAGACGAACCCCGATATCCAAAAGCTTCACGGCCTTGGCGCCAAAATCACGAAAAACGTTGAATCTACAAGCGAAATGTTTCAAAAACTGAAAGAAATCAACCCGAATAACATCAAATGTCTGCAACTCTACGGGAACTATCTTCGAGACATCGTGAACGATGTCCAAGAAGGCGAGCGTGTTATCGAAAGGGCCGAGTATGCGGATAAGAGCACGACTGTGAACAAGCAGTTTGTTGACAGCGACCGGCTGAAGTACGGAGAAAACAGCAACACGTGCATTGTTACCTGCTCAGGGAACCATAATTCGATGGGCATGATTCTCAACGTGAATAATGAGAGTACAAGGCTATTGGGTTTCGCGAAGAATGAGCTCATCGGGAAGAATATCACTGAGATCCAACCGAAAATATATGCCGATCTCCATGACGGGATTATGAGGGCCTACTTCGAATATGCTGAAGGCACTGTCTTTGGCATGGAGAGGGTGGTGTTTCCAATCACAAAGAACGGGTATATCGTCCCTTGTAGTCTTATGGTGAAGGTGTTGCCGAATCTTGATGAAGGATTAAAAGTTGTTGGATTTCTTAAGGATATTGAACCGACTATCTGTTTCGATCAAAGTTCCATAGATCCTAATGAGGAGCGAGTGCATTATATTATCTACGGAGAGGATGATCGGAAAATCTATGGGATTACACAGACTTGCTACCAGTCGTTCGGTATTCCTGCGTCGTTGGTCTCGAGAAACAACCAGGCTTCGAGCAATGAGCTGACGATAGAGACAATTATCCCCGAGATTTTAACGCATAATATCGAGGAGCTGAAGAGTCTGAGCGGTGCGATACTGAATATCGACACGACGAATCTGCCGCAGAATTTCTTAATGGATCACAGTAACCACGAACGTGAGAGCGAGTACGCGCTAAACGATACCGAATCCAATAAAACGTAAGTTTATTTATAGACTATCATTAATCACTGCAATGAAAATTTTATTACAAAGAGAGGAGAACATGAATTTGTACCGAAAAGCAAAGATTCGAGTGAATCTGACGAAGGAAGAGCAATACGGAGATCTCCGACTGAGAGTGATCAAGTTTGTTGAGGACCTCGAAATCAAAAAAATCAAAACTGATCCAAAGGATGAAGATGATAAGGGAAAAAAGGCGACGACTCGAGAAGAGCTAGAAAAAAGTAAATATTTTGCATTGCTCTGAGAGCATAATAATATTATTACTAAAGAATATGCTGAAAGAGATTACGAACGGTCAGTAAACGATAATGCGAGTGAGCGATCCTCGAACATTTCAGGTAGGATAGAATTTAATGAGGGTAACAGAGCTCATGATTATTGATTTGAAAAGCTGGATCAACCGCGAATGACGACATGAGACAGCTGAAAGACATCAAGGTCGCGATTTCTGAAAAAAGCACGCCGAAGTCGATCAAAAATCTCCAGAGGACCATGCTCGTTGCGATAGCTTTCATCATCGGCCTTGCAGGTAATAAACGGCTTTCTGGACAGTGTAGCCTAATTATTTCTGTCAGCGGCTTCCTTTGGGGTACGTAACGGCCATAAAAATGACATTTCAAGCGGAATATCAGCGATTAATTATGCTTATCAAAGGACGAATACCCTTGCAGATCTGCTTTATTACGTTCGAAAGCTTGAACTGCTCGGAACGTAAAAATCATTCAATAGTCAAACATGTTAATTTTTTTGCTATTAGAGGACTAATTTTCGACACAAGCACCACTGGGGCCGTTGAATCAATAGTTAAGAGCGATATTGCAAATCTGGTTAGTAGTCTACAGACCATACAGTTCAATGTTATCAATTCTGGGCTTGACATCGATGCATTTTCCGACCAACAAACAGATAATACGAGATACTCTCTAGTCAATCTTCTGCAAGATGGAACCTACCAGACACAGTCGGTAGTCTTCGACGACGCGATGTTCAAGATGCTGACGTCAGTGTCATCGATCCGCAACTCTTCGATTTCGAGTTTTAATATGAGTTTGGCTTCTGATTCAACTCCATCGAATTTCTTCTACGTTGATTACAATGGCTTGAGGCCGCTGAGAGGAGGCGCAGAAAATATCTCTTCGACCTATTATCAGTACTACTATGACCGAACAACGACATATGTCAACACGATAGAAGGAATTATGATAGCCGCGCTTGTTTTGGTCTTCATTTTTGAATTCGCGATCGTTCCGTCGATTTTCTCCGTGCAAAAGACAAATAACAGAGTGCTCTCGCTCTTCGGGTACATCCCCGAGGCATCCATTGACGAGCTTGCTGAGAAATGCGAAATTTTCCTTGAGAATTACATCGACGACCGCAGTGAGAGGCAGGATTATGACATTGAGGAGAGTCAGCCTTACTCCGAAGAAGAGCGGGAGAAAGGCGAAGAAGAGGAAGAAGAACTCAATGACTCGATGAAAAAGAGCCAGAATAACAGCTCATATCTCGGCGTCAGCCAAAATGAGGAAGAAATGCAGGGATCCGCCATGAACGTCAGCGGAGCAACCGAAGGAGATCGCATTGGCCACCGAGTTGCCCTTTATAAGGAATCTCCAAATCGACCCATGATTAACAGGAGACCTTCCAAAGATATGGGCGTTTCCGAACACATGACTCAAACCCTTAAAGTCCCGGACTCTAAGCCTCGCCCTCGTCCAAGCCGCCCAAGCCGGGATGGATCAGTGAGGAGAGACATGGATGGGAGCCATATATCGGTTAACCGCAGTCGAAATAGCATAGACCCAGGTAGAGCCGTTGCGAAGAGCCGCAACAGCCTGAATAGTAGCAGAAGAAGCCTCGACAAGATCCCATCGGAAAATAAAACTGACAAACCGACTTCAAGCCAGAATTTTGATAGCGCGGCACATGCTGAGCCTCCAAAGAATGACAAAGAGATGATGATGTTACTGAAACAGAAGGAAGAAGAGGAGGAAAAGGAGTTGGAAGAACACCAAGCGCGGTCTCAAAAGCTGATGAATTCAAGAGACAATAACAGGATCAGCATGACGATACAGTTTACCATCTTCGCGCTGATTTACGCAGGATATTTCATTGCTGATTTCGTGATAGAAGTCGTGTATGTGAGAAACGTGAGAGACGCGTACGTGCACATGCAACAGATCTCTCAACGCCCGGCCAATGTGAAATTCGTTCACGTTTTTACTCAAGAAGAGCTTGCTGAGGGCAGTCTTATCTACATAGATGGTACAATACGACTTTAGTTAATAATGATTTCTTAACTTTTGCTTTAGATGCTAATCCTCGACTGGGGTACATTAACCTGGCATATGCTCTTGAGACGAATATGGAAGCTAGTTTAGCAAGCAGTTTCCCCTCGCAGTTCGGCACCTATCTAGATTTAGCGAAGAGCATCAACACGGATAACCCTTGCCAGTCGAATACAACGAGCACAACTGGGATTCAAGAAAATCTGAGTAAAATCAATAATAGATTGAGATTAAATAAGCGATTTGAAAAATAGGGAATTTTTCAGGTATTGCTACTACCTGTGCCACTGTAGGCAACGGAACGCTCACGAAAGGGTTGAAACAAGCCATCATTACGCTTATCGAGCAGGATAGAGATCTGATGAGCAGGTTTTTCCAGTCATCCACGATTGATAACGAGACGAAACAGAGCTTCCTCAATGATGATACCAAATTCACGACTTCAGGTGAGGCTTATTTTCAATGAAACAAACTAAATCTCATTCAATTTTTTTTTTCAATATAGAAATTATGATCAATTACATCGACTCGGGTACCCAGATTCTCTTGAAGTCATTCCAAGAATGTTTCGATTCATACTTAAAATACGCATTCAATGTCGACATTATCAAGTTCGCGGTGTTTATAGTTTACAAAGCGCTAGTGTTTTTCTTCGTTTGGCTCCCGTATCTAAAACGACTGGCCCAAAATATCTGGAGGACAAAGGGAATGCTGAATATGATTCCTATGGAAATAATGAGCAAGAACGAGAATCTCAAAGCAGCGTTTATTGGAACAGATATTCTTCAAGCGGTCCGATAGTCCAGTCTGTTCCGCAAAGCAATATCATAAGCAAACGCAGCTTCTATATTTTTTTTTTTCCCTAAGTCATTACTAAGCCCTTGATAATTGTTTGTTTCTTGACCTGTCTATGATCAGCTCGAGCTGCAACATGAATTTTCTGGACCCTTGATGCTATATTAGTAATATTTTTTGATCACAAAACATTATGTCTCGGAAATAAAACCTCCTGAGAGATCTGACAATTGAATTTCTTGTAAAATGAAAGTGAATCACTATGAATATGAATAACTAAGTTTAACAATAGAAATTTGAAAATCATTTAAAATTGTAAAAATAAAGAAGAATGTATGATATTTTGTAATCATTTATGACATTACTAATTGCTATAGCTTATAATAAGCTTCAAAGTTATTTTCCTGCAATAGATTTTGTTCTACTGGTAGCAAATTCTGCGTAGATAATTTTCTTGGACTCTGCCATTTGTCTTGTAGCTGCTGTCTTTGTGGATGTAATTTCTTCTGCGTCATGCTTTTCTGCTTTAAATTGTAATAAAACGGATTCTTTGCTCGATAACTCATTTCTAATTCGCTTCTACTGCTTCTCTCCGTTGATACGCTATCCGATCGTTTCTCGATTACGTTTGCAGGAGAACCGCCTAATAGCATCACTAACTGCTTTCGTTGACTCTGATTTTGAGTATTCCTCCTTAAAGAACGATCTGAAATGAGTGAATCATAACCTAGTAAATCCGGTGAGAGTTTCCAGACCATATCGGTCCCTAACTCGGCCTCGCTATCTCTTGCTTGTGATCTTTGAGACGGCGGCAATCCTGGAGTGCTGGGCTTTTTGTTCGAACTGCTTCTCTCGGTTTCTCGCTGCCCTGAATGATGAAAGTAGCCGGTGATGCTAATCGACTCGTCCAAGTCGGAGCCGAGTTTCTCGCTTTTATTTAGTCTGTCCAAAAGAGGTTTAGAAGAGAAAGTTCGATGAGCCGAATAACCGGCTTTCTTTGCGGAGGAGCAAAAAACTCCTTTCTTCAGATACTTTTGCTTGAGTATCTTATTCATTCGTGTTTCTCGCGTTTCCGCGAAAACAAATTTTAAATCCTCAGGCTCCGGAGTTTCTGCGTTGCTTGAAAGTTCGTAGTTTTCCAAATAACTGTTTTTAAGCACCTCTTGCTCCGATTCTCGAAAACTCTTCAAGGCTTTGCTACTATCATCCTTCGTCCGTATCGCTCCTCTCAGGGTTTTTCGAAAAAATCTAACTTGAGGCTGACTTTTCATTTTCTTTGGAGGTTCTTGGAGCTGGCTTCTTTCAAGGGAATAGCCAGATTCATCGCTTTGTCTGCCTTTCGTGGACTGAGTTTTCGAAACTTCTGTTAGAAATGGAGACGGAGACCGGCGATCTAAACTAGATGGTCCTGTAGTCAAGCGAAGAGGCGTTTTTGGTCCAGACGTTTGGAAGAGTCTGCTCTTGCGTTCGTCGTCAACAAAGAAATAGGAATCTTCAATTCGGCTCCTTGTATCAAGGGGTCTCGAAGAAGGAGGCCGTGATTGTAGAGACTGAGGACTCAAATAGGCTTTGCTTGCGATGTTTTTCTCTTCTCGAGGATTTGTGAGGGTTTGCTGAGTGGTTTGCCCTTGGCGAAAACTCAGGCCACTGCTGACGCAGTTTTCAAGTGAATGACTTCTGGGGAGAGGCTCAACCGTGTAGTTGATAGCTATAGTCGGAGGTAATTTATTGGCGAATGGAGAAACATTCTGGTCATTCAGCCGGATTCTTTGATCGAAAGCTTTTATGCTTGCTTTCCTCAGCATGTGTGCCATATCTGCGTGTTTCCGTAGAAACGCTTCGTTCTTCCACTTGCGATTAGACTCGATTTCCTCGACCTTTTGCCAAAATATCTCATCTCTGTGCTTCTTCTTCGTCAAGTAATATAATTTCGTTTGATCTTCCAGCTCGGTATGGATCCGCACAAACGTTGGCTTTAGAATCGTCAGAGCAGACAACCTCCCGGAAACAACCTTATGTAAAATTATCAAATGAGATCGTCCTTATTTCATATGATAATTCCATTACCCTCACACGATTTTCGTATTTTTCTTCATGTCTCTTATAAAAAAGAATCTCCTCGCCGAGCAGAGTCCCTGGCCCAACAGTACAGATCGGAAGCCAACAAACTTGCTTTGAGATGATTTCCTTTCTGCGGAGAGGGTGAGTCACTGTGAGCTCATGCCTCCTCTCGATTATGCACTCACCATACTCAATAAGGAAGAGCTTTGGCTCCTTGACGATTACTCCTTCATCCATAAGCACCTGCCCTTCTGAGAACCCCTCACTCTGAAAGAGTTTTAATCATGATAAGATTAAAAAAATATCTGAAAAGTTTACCACAAAGGAGTATATGATCTTGTTTTTTACTTGTGAAGAGACTACTGAAGAGAGAAACGAGAAGCATCTGAGAAGAAATTCGTTTTTCTTCTCAGTGTTGCTGTGGATGTATGCGGCGTAAGTTTCTGCGTCGAGGGCAAGAAGCTCGCAGGCGGTTTTACAAAGAATAGAGGCTGTTCTTTTCGCTCCTGGGTTCTTCAATGCTTGTAAAGAGCAAAAATTCAATAAATAATAAGCCACATGTCACAAATACCAGCATCGCCAAACTCCGCTCCCTGCCCTAACACTCGAACCAAATGCCCGAACCTCGCCGCTATCGATTTAAACGACTCCGATTTGTGCTCTTCATCATTTTCGACCTCTGCCATTGACAATTCCTTCTTCATGGTAGATTTTCTTGACGGAATTTCCCTAAACTTCGAGATCGTTGAAAGATGTCCTACTGACTGCCCAAAAGCGCTCATCATTGTTTGTTTTCTTGAGTCTTTCAAGAAAGATGAAGACCTTCCGCTGCTCGGAGTTTTCAAGATTTCTTCATCATCTGAGCTGTTAGCCCTGACGATGGATTCTTGCTGTGTGATCAGTGTTAACCCCTTCTTTCCAATGATAGTCGACCGCACTGTATTCTGATAGCGTTGCTTATCTCTCTCATACACGCCATTGTAATTCGCATTTGTTAAAATCCCGACCTCTCCGGACAATATCACATAGAATTTATGGTTCGACTCATCGCCTTGCTTGAAAACAAACTTCCCCATGCCGAAAGCCTCGTATTTCATATTTGAACATAGCTTCATAATGTTCTCAAAGTTATGTGTTGACTGCGATTCAGCGAATAAATTTGCAAAGTATTTGAGGTCTTTGACTGACTCGTATATGATCTGTAAATTCAAAAGAAATGAGCGAAGAGTGAAGATAAAGGGTTTTGAACATCAATATCAGTGGGCTCTTTCTTCTCTTTACGCAGAGCATCGATTAATTGAAGGTGTTGGAGGTTCTGATTGAAATTAGTCGGGAAAATGTATAGAAGAGATACTTTGGGAGATTCCGGTGAAGATTGCTCGTTGGAATCGTCGCTTTCCTTGGAGCTGATAGAATTGAGAGACATTTTATTGAGAATTTTATCTGAGACCTTTCGGCGAATTTTATTTACTCAAAATAAAAATTATTTTGAAATATCCAAGTAATAACCCCGAAATTATGTTTTATTTAAAGCAATTGTTTTTAGAACCTTTTTGTCTTCGCTTTTTACAATGAAAATTCGATATGATCATAAAAACGCTTTTCCTTGAGATGTACCAATCATTTCTAGGAGGCTATCGAAAAACGCTTTTTGTTTGAGAACGAAGTGAACTCAATGGAAAGATTTATATATTTTCTTAGAATCGCATTGGAGAAATGGAAACGAAGTGAAGAAAAGAAAAGAAACAATTTTCACTTGCGTTGAGATTTAGGGTATTTACAAACAATTCAATAACAAAAACCAAGAATCTTTAATTGATTATTGGTCAAAACTTTGAAGAGATAGCTTTCTCATCGGACTCAAAACTCATTTTTTTTTTACATATTTTCTCTTCCGATAAAGAAACATTGGGCTTCAGCATTAGTTTTATTCATTGGACTTTCCACCGTTTTAAGGCTTCGTAAGTTTAGCTGCTTGCGAGCTTGACTCTTCTTTAAGAGATTATAATAAAATCGGTTTTTCGCCCTCGATTGCAGTTCCAGCGTACTTAACGTTGATTTATCAGTCAGCAAACTTTCTTGCCTCCCCTCAGGCATATTAATAGGCGATGTGCCCAAAGAAAGCGTCAATTTGGAGTCCAATATATGATTTTGGGCTATTTTCCTAGGACTGTTATCCTTTGAATTCAGTTCTAATTTCAGAGGCTTCAAGGGCTTCGATATCCTCGGGGTGAGATCCTGCGTGGTTTCGGTGTTCTCGGTCTCATTGGGCCTTGGCTTTAGCTCTGTCGGGGATCTTCCATATCGATTCAAATCTGATGCAAGGAAGTAGTTGGCATCTGCTTTTGATAGCTTTTCCCGGGAGGTGACTGACATTGAATTCCCATGAGGCGATGCTCCTTTGATCCGAATTGAGTCATCCAAGGTGACATCCTCTCGTTTTAGCTTGGAAAACCTGCCCCAGGCGCCTTGCGAGCATTGGTGCGTGTGTCTGAGATAGTCTGGAGACTTTTCGGAGGCGAAGACGCCCTTTTTCAAGTGTTTGTCTTTGAGAATTCTCATGATGCGTGTTTCTTTTTCCATACCGAACTCGAATTTTATCTGCTCGGAAACGTCCAAGTCAACAGCTTCTGGGATTTTCACGTTTTCTAGATACTCGCTCCTCAGCTTCTCCTTCCCCATTTCTCTGGGTAATTCTGGTAATTCAGGAGTTTCTTTGTGTAATCTGATCGTTGTCTTCCTGGGAGAATGAGAATGACGAATCACAATTTTCTTTGCTTTTTTTGGAGAAGCAAGCACTTCTCTGATGCTTTTTGACTCATCGAAAGTGGTTTCATTGTCGACGTGCGCAGAGATGACTCCAGCTAGCCCTTGGAGGAATGGGGTTTGAAGACTAGTGTTTTGTGGTTTCTCCGCAGATGAGCAAGGCTGAAGCGCCATCCCTTTGAAGAGACTCTTTGTCACCATAGAATTTCGGAGGCTATAAGGATCTTCTCCAGCTGTTAGCGAATTATTCTCATGCGAAGCATGAGGGGTACTCGATCTCAACGATATTGGCAGCAAATGCGGGGTCAGGAACGTGGGCCTATTGTCCATTGTGAGATCTTGCTGAACAGTAATAAAGGTGGAATTCTCATGTTTATCTTTCTGAGGGGTCAGTTCTCTGATCTTCTCTAACTGATTCGTTGGACTGTGTTTTCTGTGTACCTCAATCGATTCGTTTGATACGATTTTCGGCAAGTTTCCACAGGACAGGTTCGAAGGAGTCTGTGTATTTCGCAAGGTGCGATTCTTGAAGACATTGAAGCTCGATTGCCTGAGCATATGGACAACATCAGCGTGCTTACGCAGAAACTCGTCGTTTTTGTGCTTCTTCTTCTCTACCTCATTTACCAGCTGCTGATACGCATCGTCTCTTTGTTTTTTCTTCGTCAGGTAATACAATTTCGTTTGGTCTTCTAGCTCCGTGTGGATTCGAGAGAACGTCGCCTTCAGGATCGATAGAACTGACACTCTACTCGATAAAACCTGCATTCCATTATAGAAATAAATCCTCGGCTATAACAACTTTAATGGCTTACTCTCACACGATTTTCGTATTTCTCCTCCCCTTTCGGACAAAAAAGAACCTCTTCTCCAAGCAGAGTTCCTGGTCCCACAGTGCAGATCGGGAGCCAGCGGACTTGACTCGAGATAACCTCTTTTTTATTAAGAGGGTTCAGTATTTGAATCTCATGCTTTCTTTCAACGAGACACTCGCCGTGCTCGATCAAAAAGAGCTTCGGTTGTTTGACCACGACGCCTTCATCCATCAGCATGTGTCCCTCGGAGAACCCTTCGCTCTAGAAGAATTTTAGCGTTAAATGAAATTCATCTTGGCTAATTAGGATTTACCACAAAGGAATAGAGGATCTTGCTTTTGACCTGCGAGGAGGACACAGACGAAAGAAAAGAAAAGCATCTGAGGAGAAATTGATTTTTCTTATCCGCGTTGTTTCTAACGAATGTAATGTAAGTTTCTGCGTCCAGGACGAGAAACTCGCAGACTGTTTTGCAAAGAATCGACGCAGTCCTCTTGGCTCCAGGGTGCTTTAAAGCTAATAAGAGTCAATCAAATGCGAAACAAGTCTAGCACTATACCTGCATCACCAAATTCAGCGCCTTCTTTCAAAATTCGCACCAAATGCCCGAATCTCGAGGCCAACGATTTAAACTCTTCCAATTTCTGATCCTCGTCTTCTTTTTCACTTTCCTCAATGACGTCTTTTTTCGCTGCGCTTCTTCTCGCCGCGACCTCTCTCAGCTTACCAGTAGCTTTCATCATTCCGCTAATCTGCGCTACTGTCTTCGTGAAAGACGAGTTCATCGTTGGTTTTCTGTAGCCTAAGGCCCTTGATGTCGGAGTATGCGTGCCCTCTTCTTCCTCGATTTTGTTGTCTTTTCCATTGGGGTCGTGCAGCGTAAGCAGCGACATCTTCTGCTTTCCAATCATACTCATCCTCACAGTATTCTCATAACGCTTACTGTCTCTTTCATACACTCCATGTAAATTCGCATTTGTTAATATTCCAACCTCGCCCGACAATATCACGTAGAATTTGTGGTTTGACTCGTCCCCTTGCTTGAACACGAATTTTCCGACATCGTGGCACTCGTATTTCATATTTGAGCAAAGTTTCGTGAGATTATCAAAGTTGTCGCGCAAATCAGTCCCAGCGAATAAACTGCTAAAAAATTTAAGTCCTCTGACTGCCTCGTAGATCAACTATAGTTTTTTGAAAGAATCAGCAAAGGTTGAAGGGGAGAAAAGGGACTGACATTGATATCCCTGATATCTTTCTTTTCTCGTCGTAACGCATCGATTAATTGGATCTGATGGAGGTTCTGATGCCAGTTAGGGGGTGGAAGAAGTGAGAAATTACTGTAGAAACATCGAGAGTGGCTTGTATGCGCGGGGTTTCTGGATCTTTTGAGTCGATTGAGGGTTCAGACATTTATTAATAAAGATAGTGAGCAAAGTTATGATTCGATTTTATTAAATTTCCAGCTGAATTTATTACGTTTCGAGAGATATAAAAATTTATTTGAATTTTAAAAACCTTTTTTGAGGGTGTTATCAAAATTAACCTCCGAATTTTATACAAAATTCCGATTCGTAATCAGGATTAAACGCAAATTAAATCCTAAGCCAACAATTCGTAGTGAATATTTTCTTCGCACTGCAAATAATCGCTTGCTATTAGAAACTCTAAAGAAGGAACGCCGTTTTTCCAATTTTCAAAGGGAAGGGGACGAACTACAGACAGAGAGATCCAATGTGATAGAGAGATTGTTGCAATTCAAACAGGCAGATAGTAAGGACTCAAAATCCAATCTTCCCAAACCTGGAAAGATGTTCTTGTTTGTGGGATTGAGCGTTGAGCTTTTTTAGATCAGATTCATTGCGAGCATTGAGAGCGGTGTTAAAACTCCAAGCTCGGAATTCCTATTGAGCGAATTCTGATTGTTACAAAAAACCTATTTAAGGTGAGAAAATTAAATACCCGAATATCTTGTCTTCAGCTGCCATTAAAGGGAATTATCTTTTGCACAGAGATGAGACCTCGCAAATGGGGTATTCCCATCTTCTTAAGTGATCAGCCATTGAACTCTTTCGTTGATCTTTCTCTACTGTGTGAGTGGATTTAGCAACGAGGTATCATTTGTGAATAACAGTCATGAAACACAAAACATTTTATCGAGCCAATACAGGCTGAGGTCTCAAAGACAGTCACTTTGCAATGAATCATGAACAACAAATGATTTTTTTTGTTCTTCTTTTAACATTTCAACAATTGCTTTGCATTTTATATAATTCCTCGTCAAATGGCTTTTTTCCTCTATGATGGCGAAGAGGAATCTAATATCTTTGGACAAATAATCATTTGTAAGATTGCAAAAAAGCAGCTTCAAAGCTTTCAACAACATTATAAAGTTAAACGAGTCTTTGAAAGTAGCATCAAAATCTAATCGTTCTCAATTTGCTTGAATACACAGCTAAATCTACGATATTTATACAGGCGTTCCTGTGAGTGAACGCAACAACATCTTCAAATACGGCATGATTCGTCGATACAACCTATAGAAGTTTATTAGCATCCGCTCCAGCAAAAAAAGGATTATTACTTTGTTTTAACAATAAGAGCACTCGATGAAGCCAAAAATATCAATAAAAACGCGATAATCAATCGATTCTTTTTTAAAAAGTTCGCATAGCGGGCACTTGGCTTTTGCAATTGACGCTCCTCACCATTTAACGCCGAAGCCTCATTCATTTGATTTTTCTGATCTTTTTCAATACTCACACGTAACTTTGCCTGAGCTTCTTTGCGCTTTTCAATCTTCTTAACAAGCTCCTATGAAATACATTGTTAGTGTCAGCTGACCCATCATTCCTAATACTTCTTGAATTTTTTTGTCGACGATTTTTTGAGATTCTCTCAAGCATTGATCCTCGTCTTTCTCCTCCAAAGAGACATATTCAATCATGATGCTGGTAAGTGAGTCTTTTAATTTTTGCTCTTCAGGCCTGCATTTTGAGATTAGATCGTGCAATACTTTCTTCAGCTTTGCTTTTTGTTTCGTTTTTGATAAAAATTCGAGGTAGGCCCAGAAAAATGGTGATTTGGGTTGGAGGTTAAACTCGCCGACCTGCTCTTTAATAAACTGATCAATGTCGTTATTGTGATTCGTATGGAAAGCAATGTTTAGTAATGGCAGACCATACTTATTGAGTTTCTCGGCCTAACAATTGCTTTTTAGAGATTGCTGATAGGTAATTTAGTTACAGAGGACTCCTCGCGGTCTTGAGCTATCATCTGCTTCAGCACGATAAAGGCCTGGTCCATCTCAGACCTCTGAAAATGTCTTACAAATAACTCTTCCATTGTATGTTTAGCCAAAAATTATTGTTTAAATATCGTAATTAAGTCGGTAATTCTTTAATACTATATAAATGAGCTGTCGAGTTTTGTAGTCTAAAAGTAGGACTTGCAGCAACAACTCTTATATCGCTAGCCTGCCTTTTGAAATTTTGTGTTATGAAAATTTGTCTGCTACATGGGCTTGAGACTAGTATTTCTTCTCTAAAAACAGTTTTATTAGAAAGGCGGGGGTAGGGTAAAGATATCGAAATCAGGTTTGTTTGTTATTTATTTGGATCAATGAGCCTTGCCTTGGTGGATCGCTATTGCGTTATTGATAATGTGAAAGGTATTTTTCGGTTCAAAAGTTAAAAGAAATAGGCGAAGGCAGGGCATGTAAAAAAACAAAGAAGGAAACAATCCAGTTTTGTTTACCTTTTTGAAGCATATGGGAGAAAGAAATTCTCTAAATGAATTAGCAAGTATTGTTGCACTAGTTTAGCAAAAATAAGCCATGTTTTTCTTGTGATTGGTGAATTATCATCTATATAATTTTTATAATTCGTTGATGCGATTCATAATATTATCTGATTGTCAGAGGGTGCGAGGGATTGACTCGTGTCTGAGAAATCATTCCTGAGATATAAAATAGTATTTCTTCATTTTCTTTAAGAAATTATGACTAATTCCCATGTGTATTTTTTTTTTCCTTCTCAGTGTTATCCTTTGATGAGAATGGAGATTTCAAATTTTATCGATAAATTTGGGACAGCTATAACCTGATAATACACGTACCCCACCTACACTCTCTGGATGATTCATAATATTTGAAACAATAAAATTGGTGACTCAGCGCGAATCAAGATAACGACTATTTTTGTATGCAATTTACCTCTAGCTATGGTCTGAGCATGTTTGTCTATCTTCAAAACCCCGAGATCCCATAAAACAAATTGCATAAATTCATCTTCGGCTTACCATTAAAATACAAATAGGATATTCCAGTAAAAGCGTGACACTAGCTTAAGAAAATATTTTTTCAGCTCACATCAACGAAAGCCTGCATCTACGCGTTTTCACTATACTTTTCGCATTTGATTTACGTTAACTTTCTAAACTCTGAAGTTGTAATATTCTGAGATAAATCATTTATCTCAGAGCAATTATCGTACAAGCTGGTATTGATACCAAAACAAAAAATATGAGTCGATTGTAGTCAAAGATCGAGCGGCAAACTTTCAAGATCACTAATATTTTACTCTCAAAGTCAAATTGCTCGAAGACAACACAAATACCACATTCAAATGCAATCACAGTACAATCCATTTCTCAGAGAAAACAGATTTTTTGGCGTTTTATATCAAAAGTTGATTTTTTTTACAAAGCAAGGTAAATCAAATTCTTTAAGTTTCAGCTGATTTTATAATCAGTAATACTGCACTTCAAAAAAAATTTTTTTTGTTTGCTGGTTATGCTCGAAATAATTGCTCTTAATTGATCCAAAATTTAACTGAAACTTTTTTTCAAGTTACTAAGAAATTAGGTTTTTCCGATTGTAAATCACTATTAGTTCTACTTACCGCGTTTCAATTGCGATGATAACATGCTTTTAAGTAAAACTTGCTCTGTCTCTTTTTCGTTGTCGGAATATCTGAAAAATAAAAAATGAGTTTTCAGAATGTGTTCCCATTGCTTGATAAAGCATGCCTTTTAAGGAGGTTTGATGATATACTCAACATTTTCGACTTATCTCGAGCAGTGAAACACACGCTTCTTGAGAACCAGTTGAGTCACTTATCAGATGTTAATTCTGACAAAGCCTGGAGCTGGTTAGCGTGATTATTTGATTTTCAGTAAATCCGTGATTATTTTTCCTTCTCATTTTCGTGATTTGGAAATTAATTTCCAGTAAATGCCCTCTCTTAATTAGTTCTCATGAAGCAATCCTATTTTAATTTTAACTCATCGAGAGCCAGTAGATTGTCACTGAAATGAGTAGTCCCGAATTCATTAATCAATCACCCTTCAAAGGGAAAAGAAGCCAATAGCACTTATTTATCCCATCTCACACGCTGACATCACCAGCAGAAAGCTCACATTTGAGAATAAGATTATATATCTCCACTCAAATTACTGCAAATCTATTATCTTAACCGTCTTACTGTGGAGTCAGCTCCACGGGCTTTGTCGAATAAACTCATCATAAACTCGATTTTAGGTACTTTAATCAAAATTATCACTACTTATAAGTCTAATGTGTTTTTCAATTTTTTTTAATTCTATCAGTAGCTTAGAAAAGCATCGAACATCTACGAATTTGACCATTGTTCCTGAGATTCAGTAGAGGGATTCGAGAAAGAGGAATTATGAGAATATTTATACAGTATCGAAGGGATCAGTAAAGAAATAGACATAAATTTTCTGAATTAAAAGTTTCCAATTTATCGAACGAATTCGGGGTTGCTGAAGAGAACCTTTCGCAATCAGTAAAGCAAAGCCATTAAAATTAATTCAAAGCAAAAAAACCATTACCTCGCCGAAGTATTCCGAGCGTTTATTTATCAGTGTCTGAGAGTCTTAGCAGACTTCCGATTAATATTGTTAAAAAAACTCTCAATTAACAAAAACTATTTGGCTGCCTATCAATGAGTCTCTCTCATATTCCAGACATTGATGATACTCAAGGTAAACACCATTGTTCCGCCTTTTCTGACTCCCACTCAGAAAACTCTACTACCAATGAAATTAGAGTGACCGACAGCAATATTAGCTCATTCCACTCTTTCTCGAATTTTCCAACCCTGAACAGTTTCTCCGAAATCAAGGAAGATATGCCGATTATGAGAATCAGCAGCATGGACCGCATCCGAATGAATCTTAAAAGTAACAATCTTTTCAAAAGTTCGTGCCTGATGGTGGGTTTTATAGACAAATTATCGATTTCAGTGCCTTTTGATGGTATTAGCAAAAGTACCCAAAGCAGCAGAAAAGACTCGCACAGTAAGCTATTCATTATCAAAAAATCATAGAATTAATCATTTTTTCTAAAGCTGCAACGTCTCTGGCTGATGAGCTTGACGAATTCGTGATCAGCCCGCAAAGAGAAGAGTTTATTAACGTACTTAAACAACGACAATTGATCCCAGCGGAATCGCTCAAGAAAAGAGAGCATATTCAGCTACTCAGTAAAAATTTATTTGATTAAATAAAGTCTTACTGAATTTGTTCATCAGATAACATCGGAGAGCTAATTCGAAAGGAACTGGTTCAGAATAATGCGTTGGAACCCCAGTGCGGCACCATTTTTTTCTCGTTCGGAGGATTTTGGAACATTTTTGAAAAGAAAAGTACTCTGGGGCAGGGCTGCTCCGGAGTTGTTAACAAATGCTGCAGAAGATCTAACCCTTCGCAGGAATACGCCGTGAAAGTCGTTAGTACTAACGGCGATGAAGAGTTGATACTCAAGGTAACGCGTCTGTTTGTAATGTTCATAAACTTAATTTCCCCTATAGACGATCCAGGAATACAAAAACTACCGAAGACTGAATCATAAAAATATCGTTAATGCCTATGAGCTCCACATTGACTTGCTAACCAAAAAGACCTACTTGCTAATGGAGCTGGCAAAAGGGAGAGAACTACAAAGCCATCTCGCTTCAAGAGCCAGATTTGATGGTAAAAAATAACTTTACTGGAAGGCAATTGTGCTCATCGTGCTTTATTAAAAAGAAAAAACCGCTTCAAGAATCATCAGAGAAGTTCTCTGCGGAATTCAGTACTTGCACTCTCAAGGCGTCGTCCATAGAGATATCAAACTCGAGAATATCATCGTCTCAGAGGACTACAAGGAAGTGAAGATCGCTGACTTGAACGTCTCGAAATTCTTTAACAAGAAGCAAGGCGAATATTTCCCTGACCGCCGTCATAATTACCAGATGTGGACATACACCGGAACGGTCGCTTTCCTCCCTCCAGAAGTATTCCTCGATCTCGAATACACCGAATCTATTGACATCTGGGGAGTCGGCGTCGTGCTCTACACGATGCTGTCGGGAAAATTGCCTTTCCGATCTGAATAGTAATCAATTCACTAGTTAATTCAAGTTTCTTACCTTTAAATTTATATAGTCAAGATGATCTCATCGACAAAATCAAAAAAGCAGAGGTGAAATTCCAAGGAGTCATTTGGGACGGCGTCAGTAGTGAGGCCAAGAAACTGATTACTTGCCTCTTGGAGAAGGATGTAAACAAACGATATACCATAGTAGAGGCGTTGGCTCACCCCTGGCTAAATATGTCGAGAGGGAGAAAGGCTCCTGTGAACTCATCGACGACAACTCCGATAATTTCGAAGAGCCAACTTCCCATTTCAAAGAACACGTCTAAATTGCAGCAATTGCTTGATCAATGGCTGATTCCAAGGAAAACGATTTCTCTGTAACTGCGCAATCTCCCTCGTAGCGAAGGAGCGAGATTGGTGTATAAAGGAAGAATTCCGAGATTTTATTATATATCTGTTCGTTTTAAATGTGAAAGGTAATCAATAGGCTGTCACTAATTATTAAGTTTTTGTTTACAAATATCGTTCACACCTCCGGAGAGGGTTACCTTCGACCACTTGAGGGGGGATGCATGTTTTTTAAAAATTCTATGATTATTTTTATCTGCACGAATTATTAGTAACAAATCCGATTGCCTGCTAAAGAGACAAAAGGAAGCTGGAAGACTCAAGGAACCGGAAAGTTTTGTCTCTTTCAAGGTGGTTGGATTAAAATCAGCTTTATATTTTCATACTTCGAGTTTTTTCCCTTAAATGCATTGCTCCTCAAAGGAGGCTAATTTAATCGTATAATCACGTAAATTTTTTCATAACTTCGTCGTCAGCCATAATTCCCAAAAAGTCAAAACGTAAATGATGAACACATCGAACTTTATGTTTGATCGTTTTTTTCTTCTAAGTGAGATGCCTTTATTGCCCCTTAGTTGTTAGATTCGTTTCGACTCTGTAGTAGAACCATCAGAATTATAAGAAAGGAGAAGTCAAATTCGGTTTATTTTGAATAAATTTACTTTTGAAACAATAAAAAAGCAATGGATTTTTCAAAACTTCGGAAATACACAACGAAAGGTCAGGATATTTACGTCACTCCCAAAGAGGGCAAACATACAGAGACACTGGTATGGATGCATGGACTCGGTGATACTGCTGAAGGTTGGTTTGATGTGTTTTATTCTGGAATTAACGGAATTTTGCCTGTCACTGAGGTATTTTCAATGTCGCTACCTTTTATAACATCGCTATTACACAATAGACGACGAAAGTTGTGCTTCTCACAGCCCCATCAGCTAGCGTCACTCTCAATGGAGGCATGATTATGCCTTCTTGGTACGACATCAAAGATCTGAGCTCACGAAACTTTGAAAGGTCATTTGGACTCGAGGAAGTTGAAGAAAATTCAAAAAGAATCACAAAAGTAATGGACGAAGAGCTAGATCAGCTTGGTGAGTCAACTAAATTGTTTATTGGTGGTTTCTCTCAAGGTTGCGTTATGTCCTTTCATTGCGGGCTGGGGTACACAAAGACCTTAGGTGGAATTATGGGATGTAGCGGTTATCTCTTCCCAATGACGAAGGAGTCTAAAGCAAACGAAAAGACACCGATCTTTTTGTCACATGGAGCAGACGATGAACTCTTGCCTTATAAGGCATGTAAAGCTTCCTTTAGTCGTCTCAACAAAGATCGAATGATAACGGAGGTTGTTGAGCCGCGACTGGGACATGGGATCAATGAGAATATCCTGAGAGCTATGAATAAATTTTTCAAATCAGTCTTAAAGAAGTTATAATAACGTTTTCTTTTTCTCCGTATGAACCAATGGTGATACATAGGAAGTCTATTTTGTTGAGAGGACAATAAGAGATATGTTCTATAATCAAGGACTCTACATTGACAAAATGAGAATCTGAAAATCCTTTGTACTAAAAAGTGCTGTAAGTTTGCTTGAGAAAGAGAAGAATGTCATTTGAGTAGGATTGGAATGAACATTAATTGAGGTCTGCGAGTGTCGAAAGGTTTATCGAACTCATTTTTGGATCTAGCTAGATCTGTGAGCCCTATTTCCATACGATTACGAGAAAATCTTGGATCTCTCATTATTTTTCTTATAAATTTTCCTTATATTCGCATCTTTTTGCACAAATGATCACGCAAAATCTTTGTGGCGTTTCTGAATTCAGCAGATTCTCGTAAACCAAAAACAGATTTAATGGAAAATCACGTATTATAATAGTAACGCTTAAAATTCAGATTTTGGGAGGACTTTAGTCGTTTGTCCTTTGTGAGACTAGCAAATTCCTCTTGTATATCCGACACTGGGTGCTAATTCCAACAAAATACTATTCAATTCACTCTAAATTTCATTTTTATACTGCCATATTATTTCAAAGCGGATTTTCAGCTCTTAGGATTCCATTGCCATCATTCCATCCATCATAAATGACTCGCATACCAGCACCTAAGAAGAAGTATTCTATATAAAATATAGAGATTTCGGTTGTTAAGTATTGCCTCCTCCTCTTCCTTAGAGAAACTCTCACAAATCACGCAAACTTACTGACTCTTGCTTGTTAAACTACAAAGGACTTCATTACTCTATTATCAAACATCTAGCAAAAGCGATATCAACAAACAATCGGAATTTTGATGAGGTTAAGATTAGTAGTCAATTTTTGTTGTAGTACCTAAGTATATAAAGTTAATCAACCAATCAAAACGCAGCAATCTGATTTGATTCTGATCGCATTCTCTGTTCTGAGTTTGACGCTCTATAAATACTCATTTAAAAATAAATTAAAGTATCTATTTATCAAAAGCATTTGATTAAAGCTCAATCAATTCAAGATGAACTGCGCCTCTGATTTCGCATTCCTCAACCGAAAGAAGAAATCTGCTATGTCTCAGCAGCAGATGCAACACCAACAGCCTGACCTACTCTTCGCGAACGCCCTCAAGATGCCTGTACAGGAATTAATAGATTATGAAGAAGACGTCGACACCAACGTTATCTCCTTAGATTTCAAAGCACTACCTACCGCCATGCAAAACCTTTCATTCGGAGACCCATTTTTCTGCTCAAAATGCAAGGCGAGTCTCTCTGCGCTTTCCGTTGATAACATCTACACGAAAGAAAAGTACTTGACAGCCTTCCCAAATCAAAAATCCCTTGAAGCCATCATCGAAGAAGACTCCTCACCTATCAAAAAGAAGGAAAACACCATGGAGGAAGAAAAGGTTCAATCCAACCCAGATGAAAACAAAGCAAAGCCAACTTCCTTCAACGTTGCTGACCTTAAGAACCATGAGAGTGTCTGGGTCTGCGAGTTCTGTAAAAATCACAACAAAGTGAGCCTCGAGCCTGAAGAAATGCCGAAATCCAATGACTTGTTCTATGTGCTTCAGTCTGCAACACAGCAGCAAAACACCACGACGACTCCTGACGAAAACCAAGATATATCCGTTATATTTTGCATTGATTACTCCGGTAGCATGTGCGTTACCAGCGAGATTAAGCTCAAAGAAGAGCTGAAACATGGTTTATCCAAGGAAGAGTATGAAATGCTGAAAAGCTTCATTGAGGACGGAGCTTCCCAATACCTTCCAAACCAGAAAACCGACACGCAATGGGTTTCTCGAAAGCAATGCGTGCTTGCTGCTATCGAAAGCCAGCTCGAAGATATCAAAAAAGCTCATCCTAACCGTAAAGTCGGTGTCGTTGCTTTCAACAATGAAGTTATTCTATACGGAGACGGTTCCCAAGATCCAATCGTCATCGCAGGCGACAAGCTTAGCAAGAAGGACGTCTGCCTCTCGACAGGTATTGAGAGCTATAACAGCCACATGTCCAAAGCTATCTCCGAATCCAGCGAAAAACTTCTCGACAAGCTATATTCCCTTAAGGAGAACGGAAAAACAGCCCTCGGACCTGCTATCGCGCTTTCTCTTGGCCTTGCTAGCAGAGGAAAGCCAGGCTCCACTGTAGTTATCTGCACTGACGGTCTCGCGAACATCGGTGTCGGCGAGCTCGACTCTACCAAGAGTATTACAGACAATTTCTACGAGGATATGGGTATCTACGCAAAAGAAAGGGGCATCATGGTTAATATCATAACCATCAAGGGAGAAGGATGCAAGATGGAAAAGCTCGGCCAGATCGCTGATCTTACTCAAGGAAAGGTCACTCGTGTGAATCCTGATAACATCACGACTGATTTCAAGAACATCATGAAAGACGAAGTTGTTGGAACCCAAGTCGATGTCAAGGTGAGATTACATCCTAGTCTGAAGTTCAGAAACGAAGAAGACGCTTATCTCACCGAAAACAAATCCGTGTATGTGAAGAACATCGGAAACGTCACTGCGAACACCACGCTGACCTTTGAGTACCAGATTAAGAACGATGTTGAGCTGCAGATGGAAGGTATCGATCTCTCAGAGCTGAAGGAAGTGCCGCTCCAAGCTGCTGTGACTTACATCTCGACTCAAGGACATAAATTGCTCAGAATCATCACTAAGAAACAACTCACAACCGAAGACAAGCAACAAGCAGAAAAGAACGTGCGAGTCGGGTTACTGGCGGCTAGAGCGACTCAAAAGACTTCGCATATGGCCAACTTGGGTAATCTCGAAAGAGCCCAGAAGGTCAATAGGGCCTGGGATAGTTACTTGAGCAACGACGTCGCGATAAGTAACGCTAGCAATGCTAAATTTAGCAAAGATTTCGGGCTTTTCAAGGCGAAGAACGCGAACCTCCAGCAGCATATGGAGAAAAGATCGGCGAGAAGACAGGTGGCGTCAGAAAGCAAAGCTCCTAGCGGAGGCGGTGGAGGTCTTTTTGGAAAAATTAAGAGCACTCTTGGCTTTTCAAAGAAAGAAGCCGAGAAACCTCAACCTCAGCTGGATGGAATGAACTACCAACTATCAGCCCAGTTGGACTCTACCTCGCTGGCAGGAGGAATGTTTGGCTCGTATCAAATGGCCGGAGGAATGCCTGGTTCGTATCAAGGACAGAGATCGATGAGCCCGGTGCTTGAAAACCTTCAATCGAATGCTATGGAGGCTGAGAAGGTAGACATTAAGGAAGAGGAACTAGGTTCTTCAGATGAAGAAGAGGCTCAATTCTACCAAATGAAGCAAGCGAGATTGGAAGATTTCGAATGTGACTAATCGGAGATTTATATCGCTAATTGTGATTATATGGTGATAGAGTTACTATAGAAAGTTTGAATTTAATCATAAGGATATATTTTCAGTAGAGTGAAAGATATTGCCATTCTCAATATAACGAACGAAAAATCATACACAAATTCTAATTAAAAAACAAAATATTCAGGTCGTTTGTTATAATTGCTTAATTGAATGCGAATTCAGAGGTGAGAGGCTTAGAAAACCAACAATTGGTTTCTTTTTTATTTGTCAGTTGACATCGCATTCGCAGCAGGAAGATGATTTGAGGTGGCTGCACAAAATGCAAATAGCTCATTTATATAATTTTATTAGGCGAAGCATGATATGGTTTTCATAAGGATGATTTATCTGTCATGAGAGTCTTCATCTCATTATATTTATAAAGCTGCCAATTTAGGCGCACTTTTAATTATTGGGTACTAAAATTAATGCTGTTTTACTCAATCAAGAAGATAAAGATGTACTCGCTATGCCTTCAAAAGGGAATTCGAAGGCGGTCATAATCAGCTTCATTTGAAATACTGAAACTCGTTGTACTGTTCTTATGAGTACTTTTCTTAAATCTGCCCAATCTCATATTAAATATGAAAAAGACGGTATTAGTGGTGAGCTAGCACATAGCCGTGAAAATTTCCACGATTCCAGAAGTTTATCATCATGGGAAGGAAAGAATCTTACTAAGTAGTTGAATCGCTACTACTAATTTCGAATTGCTTACTGCTTTCGACCTCATTAAAATCAACAAGACCTTCTAAGGGCTGTAGACTGATCAATTTAGACTTTTGAGATAGTTTTGAGCCATGTTAATATACTTCATTGTTTGCGCTATTTTTGCATCGGCTGTTTGATGGTAAATTCGGATGGTTCCAAAATTAATCTGAAGACCATAAGCTGAGCATGAGATATCATTTCTCACTCAACTGTTAAAATTTAGTATTCTGGTTAAAAAATGCAACCAAAAAATAAAACAGCAGCCTCTGAAACCCGCTTACGGGACCTGCTCTCATCCCACCTCACCACACAACCGACCACAAGAGCAGAGGTCAACGGTAGTTCATTGAACCAGCCTTCCCAGCAAAGCGTAATTGTCAATCTGAAAGATCGCTCGATGCTCCTACCTAAAATTGTGCCCAAAGTCCGCCAAGAAAGCCAAAAAATTATCAACAGCAGCCATGTCAAGATACAACGCAGCGAAACGGATGCAAGCATGCAAGGTAGCAGTAGTCGGATTGAGTCCCCAATCGGAATGGACGATCAGAAATCAAAATTGTTGAAACAAGCACAAAAAAGCGCTGCAGCTCGAGCGTCCATTCGAAAGAGCTCAGGAAAGATGTTCGTTAATGAGCTATGGGGAAATCGATATAACTCGCAAATTGCAGGAAGCACTGGGCTCATAGAAACGATTAAAAAGTTAGAGCATGAAGGTCATCACAGCCCTCGCAGAAAGCTTAGCAAATTCCATATACATTCCCGAAGGAAGGTAAACAATCAAGAAAAAACCGCGAGAGAAATCATAAAAGACTATCTCCAAAGAGATGAACCAGAGCCGGTAATATCCAATGAGAATGAGTCGCCTAACCAGCGCAGTTCTATCGAAATGCTAAATCATTTAGTACGCACTAGTATTGAACCGGAAACAGTCAAAGAACAGCCAACAAGCCCAAAAAATCGGCTATCTTACCTCTCTCGTCCTCCTCGGAAAGAGCATTTATCGCCGGTACTCACCAGAACCTCATCTGAGGAAGTAAATCAGTCAAAATCACCTACAAATGGCTTTTATAATCCCATCAAACTGCGGACTCAACGTGATGCTCCACCAAATCGACAGAGGAGAATCGGCGGCGAGAATTCTGCTATAGAAGACGATCCATCAGCATCTTCCTTTCAATTTAGAAACGAAGTGTCTTTGCCGCACATAATCAACAGAAGCGAAGCTTCTCTAAATAACGATATTGAAAGGAATGATCAGAGAATATTCATACCGCTGGAGGAATTAGATGAGATAATGGAAAATGAGCTGTTGAAAGGAAAAGACTCTTGGACGAACCTAATGGCTCAGAGCCCGAGTAGATTGTCGCTTCCGCTGTACAGCTTAGGCTCGATAAGCAACCCGCAGAGAGAGGCATCAGACTTGAAAGAGAAAAAAAGGGCCGAAGTAGCTGCGTTCAAAAAAGAGTTTCGGATACTGATGAAAATATGTGATCTTGAATCAAGCGAGAGAAATCGAAACAAGATATCGAATCCGTTGCATTTGACACATGGCCATGGCAGGAGTTCAAAAGCAGCGCAGTATGAAGAAGTGAGAGGAAATTTGGTGAAGGAGGAGATAATTGAGAGCTGTAGGGCTGTGATCGAGAAAAAGAACAAGCTGAAGCAACTATTGAGAGGAAAGAAAGACAACTAATGCAATTAACGAGTGAACAGGCGAAGTCCTCACAGAACCAATCATATTCAGTATGAATAATGGGTAATTAGATGTCCTATTTCGAGATCTTTCTATTTGTATGTATAATGAGAGTTTAATATTATCATTGTTTTAGCAATGGCTAAGCGATATGAATCGAGTTGGGTTTATATCATATAATACATTTAAAGAAGAAAACAACTTTGCATCTTTTTAGCTGTATAACTTTGAGTATTTTCGAACTCTGATGCGAGAGAGTCCTAAAAGCTTTATTATTATGGTTTCCCAGCAAAAACATCAATGAAGTAGCATTTTGTTATAAGTAGGTTAAGTTAAAAATATCATTCAATATCTGCTTAGAAATTGAATGCTCATTTCCTGGCTTAACCAGAATAATTTTTAATCGAGAGCCTCCGGCAGAATGTCAATAATAAATTTGATGAGAATCTGCGTTTTGTATTGCTTTCTCATCATGAGCAACATTCATCTTGCTTTTTCCTGGAGAGGCAATAACACCTGCAGTAAAATCCTCACGAGTTCTCATCATTAATAGCTTATAAATCAATGATTTTCAGATCCAAGGTTCGAGAACTGTGGCTCTGAGTTACCAACACATAACAGACAACCCCAACCCACACCACCTGCCCCGGTATCCCTACACCAGTTGAATTCATTAAAACAGCTTTTAAGAAATTCGATCAAATGAAGCAATTTGCTGATTTGAACATTTTCGCTTCACAAAGCACGAAATTCAAAGTGCCTCAAGAATTGCAAACTGTGAGGAGAAGCACGGATATCGAATCGAAGAGAATAGCTGTGCAAGCTGCAATAGAAAATTACAAAAACCGAGAAATCTCTGAATTATCTCAAGATGCAGGCAAGTATGGAATCAATTTCGTGCCATCATCTCTCGCTCTCGGCACAATGTAATTCATGAAAACTAACCCAATAATTAATTTACAATTTCCTGGTTACTTTCTCTCTATAGACAGCTATATCAGAAGTATAGAAAGACGATTCAATTGATCAATTACTCTAGCAAATATACGATTTGGTTGGTGGATCTATGGGCGGAAAGCAGCAATGTCCTTCCTCAGAAAGAAAATCGCGAGCCTTACATTTACGCTGAAACTTCTGAAGAATATGAGATTACTATTATCTCTGAGGAGCTAAGAGATATTACATCATTTCTCTACTTCAAGCTGACCTTCCTCCCAAACGATAAGAAGTCACCGCCTTTTAGTCGCACATTTGCTTATAAAGTCGGAGCCTGGGTATTTTATATATTGAACGCCTCCAGATTGTTGTGCTAACTCCACAATGTTATATAAATTCAGGTAGCGCCCAATAGCTTTGAGATTAAAGCACCTGCAGCAGTGGAACTGAAAATTGAGCAGAAATGGAGATATACCGTCACTATTTATAACCCTTATTATAAGGTAGAATTGTTATTGTTGTTTCCATCTTTATATCAATGAAATCAGGTGATAAGTTGCAAGATCAAGTCTGATTTCAAAGACCCCAATGCGCAAATAGAATTCGATATCCCGGATTATGCGACCTCTAAGAACAAGATCCCTGCCATCAAAGAAAAGAATTTACCACAGGTTTGGAGTATTCAACCAAACTCGACAGAAGAGGTGCTGCGGATAATATTTTCGTCGACTCATGCTGGAGATCATGGGTTCTCTCTGCTGATCTCTATAGACCATGAACTATTGCAGATTCCCTTTAGAATGATCGTCCTTCGGCAAGGGTTGAATTTCAATAGCTATTTCTATGATTTTGGGATCATTACCAAGCGCAAAGTACTTTTCCAGGCTTTCAGGGTATCAACTTAATACCATTGTGTATAGGTGGGGCATGAGATATCGATTTATGCGTCGAATAATCGAGCAAGAGACATTGAAATCAAAGACATTATTCCCATGGTTAACGACCAAAAACACGCAATCATCGCGACAAAGCCTGTGAATCTGAATATTCCGCCCCATTCTGAAAATGTGCTAGTCTGCCATTTCGAATTATCCCCAGCGTCTTATGAATCTGTAACCTGGTTTCTGGCTTCAACATGTTAATGGATTGATATTATTTTAGCCTGAGATATTTGAAGGGAAAATCACTTTTGTGACCGACGAAAATCGATGCTCTGGAAACTGCCCGCAAAACCGTATCGAGATAAGCTTCCAGGCTGCATACTTCGAAAAAGCTTTTCTTATCAGCCCTTCAGACCAGATCATCATCAGCAACCCAAGCTATTCCGTATTCAGTTCGCAGGATGTGAAGCAATTAGAACAAGAAACTGCTGGATGCGCAAAATACGAAATTTCCAAGAGCTTTAAGCTCGCGAGCAATTTTTCGCTTCATTTGTCGTTAAATAAACTGGTTCGCGTCAGTGGAGAAATAATATTTACCTCAAGGGATAACAGCACTGCGTTGACTCCTAAAAAAAGCACTGCTAACTTAGAGTACCAATACACCTTTTCCGAATGCGCTCGGCGCAAAGAGCTGCAAGTTTTCGCGCTGCCTATCAACCTCCAAAACCTATTTTTCTTCGTTCCAGTCCAGATTTTTGACCCTAGCTTGACATGTACGCATGCTCAGAGCGGAAATGCGAAAATTGTTGACCAGTGTAAATCGATCAATGGGACATTTGATCTCAATTTCGCTGGATTTCATTACGAGGAGGTTATTTCTCTTAGAATGAGTGATTACTTAAGAATAGATACGTAGGTAAGGAACAGCACGATTTGGATTCGTAATGGCAACCCGATCTCGATTTCCGTAAACCGAATCAATAATCCATGCAACAATTTATTGATCGAGCTGTTCTCTCACAGCAAAAAACAAAAGATTCCTCTCCAGATAAACCAAGGTGCGCCGGACCACCCACAATATACGCTTTCTCCGGGAGAAGAGATTGAGATTAAATTTAGGCTTTCTGTTAAGGAGCCTGAAATGTTTGAAGGAAATGTGACTATTTTCACAGAAACGGTAAGATGAAACTCGTGTCCTTAGCTTTAAAATTACTTATAGGAATTAATTATATTCATGATCAAATACCACGCACACAATGGCACAATCACATCAGTTCCATCTCAAATAAACTTTAATCCAGCGTTCCCAGGAGTCGTTCAGACCAGAATGCTACACCTTAGAAATACCTTCCCAACGGAAGGTCAGATTTTGAAAATCGAAAGCAATGATACTCGTTTTTGGCCAGTGTCTTATGGAGGAGTATTATACCCACAAAGCGCATCTGCCCAGGTTGAAATTGCATTCGATCCAGCTGTTGAAAACACTTCGGAGACGTCTCAAAGAGTAGATAAATTATAAATTAATGAGTTATACTAACCTATCTTTTGTTTTGTTAGAACGATTACTTGGTGTATGCAAGATATATGAACCAAGCGAAATATTCACTGACGTATTATGATTTTTATCTTGCTTATAAGACTCATCGGAGGTGGATACAAATATCTGCGGAGCAAGGGCAGCATGTGACAGCCGCCCTCACAGTCACGGCGGATATTGCAAAACCATTTCAGATCCAAGCGGCCGGGACTTTAATCATGCCGGAGATTGTCGATTCTACCGTCATAGATTTTGGTATGATTGAAATCGCTGAAGAAGCAGTCAAACAAATAAGAATCAGGAACCCTTCAGATCATCCTCTCTTTGTTCAATTTCATATTGGACCGGAGGATTATGAAGATCCTGAGAGTTTACGAAAGATGTTTGAAAGGGTTGAAAAGACGCATCCCGAAGCAGACACTCATGCTGAATGGAAGCCAATATCGAAGAAAATTGCTTCAAATGTCCAAATTTGTAAGATGAGCATCATTTGTAGCCAAAGTAATTAATTAACATCAATTAGCTGATGAAGTTGAAGAGATCGCAGCAATGACAAGGATGAGCTATAGCAAACATCGACAACAACAAAATTTAGAACGCGTTCATGACAGTCTCTCAACAAAGTTGAAAGCATACTTAACCCATTTATTTGTGCAACCATCCCAAGCGAATGCTTCAACCTCCTCTGACAACCCACAAGAGTTTTTTCTGCACTCCGAAATCAAAGGAAGAAGTTTTTCTATCGCACCTCATAGTTTTCAAAATTTCAACGCGATCATCTTCTCTCCAAGCTCTGTTAAGCAATCCAAAGGGATCCTATACATAAGAAATAATCTCACTGGCGTGACTCTGGTCAAGCTCAGCGGCATTGGAGGCACTGGAAGACTCGCTGTTATTCCGTTGAGAGGCGAATTTTCAGATATTCCTAAGAGAAGCCTTCAGGTAACATTTATCTCCCATCTTAAAATTTATTAATGAAAAATGATCCAGCCTCTACCAGAAGAAGATGAGTATCAGAAGAGAGTCTCAAATTGGGTGGAATTTCAGTTGACAGCTGAAGATCTCCACTCCGCAATCCAAACTCAGGAAGGAGAATTCGCAATTCGCAGAGAGATTCAAGTGCAAAATGTGGATAAGATCCCTGTTCAAGTGAGAAGGTTGTCTATTCAAACTGCCGGATGTAAAGGGTACGGGTTCGAAATACTGAATTGTGAACCGTTCAGAGTCTTGGGAAATGAAAAACATACAATCCAGCTACAATTTTTGCTTGATGTGATATTACAGCCTATCTCTCCAACAATTTATCTTTACACTCCCATGGAAGTACTTTCAATTAGAATTTCATTCGCACAAACAGACGAAACTCTGTTTAGAGCCATTCAAAAAGAATCAGCAAAAATTTCAGTCTTCGAGAACGTGACGTCAACTCTAGCAATTATAATCTCCTTGGTGGCTGTTTTGCAGATGATGTTAAAAGTGATCATTGATTTCACTAAAGTACGAAGAGAAATTGTTATCTGCAAAAATATCCGTAACGACGGCCCCAAAAATATCATCGATGAAAAGATGTCATCGTCGCCTGTTCATAAAGCTGAAATATCCACAAGTAGTGTTATAAAAGCTACCCAACAAGTGAAAGAAGAAGCAGAGGTTACTCATTCGCAAACGGAAAAAATAACGAATGAAGACTCGAAAAGTGATCTGCCGGTCACTGACATGACAAAAAAATCAACTAATCAAAACAGTGCCAAGGTGAATTTGAAGGAAGCAAACAGTTTCCAAAGAATCGCCTCTCCAGAAGAAGTAAAGGGCTACACGAATGAAATAACAATATCTGGAACGCTTGGAGAGCCTCCCGGTTTGGGAAAACTCAATGGAAAAACAGACGAACAACAGACTCAAGGCAGAAATCAAGATGCTTTTTCTATTAGTGCTCCTGATAAACCCGACAATTATCAAAAGGGAGTACACTCCCCGACTCGAAGAGGGAGATACTCATACTTCAGTAACTATCACTCAATGCTCGCTCAACTCCTTGAAGAATCGTCTCACAGCCAAGAAGATGAAGATCCTGACGATGATACTCTGAATTCAAGCAAAGTTGAAATGGTGAATCACCTATTAGAAGAAAAAGACGAGCAATTCCAAGACACTTTGCTTGAGCAAACGGCGAGTGTGTGGAATAACCAGTTCAATTCCTTGCAATCCAGCAAGCCTCACGTTTCGAGGTTTGACTTTGCAAGAACTGCTGTAGAGGAAACAGAAACCGATTACTTTGATCCTTTGAAATTTTTCTCCAAAGAATCAAGCGTACTGTGACCAAATTATCCAGCTGGCGAACAGAGTGGGAACATCCTTAACTTTTCGATCGAGCTATTGTGTTCTATCCAATTCATTCACTCATTCACATATTCTGTAATAAATTTATTTCACTTTCTGTTTATAAATCACTGCTAAATGCAATTTTTTGATCGTCCCTTCATACTTTCTCCTTACAGGTCTAATAGAAGAATGCTACTTGCCATGAGTTACTATCTCATCTTGTTGTCAAAAAGATTCTGATTGACGCTGTAGTGAGGTGAAGTTTAAGACCGAGTTGGGTTATATAGCTTTGATAAGGTGCTGATTGGGCATTGTGGCTCTAGTATTTTCCTCGAATGGTCTGAGACACACCCTTTTTTAAACATTAAGCGTTTCTCATAATTTACTTGCCCTCATCTCGGTTATAATAGCAAAATTTTGAGTGCTATTTCAATTATTTAAAACTGGATTCGTGCATCTAAAATAAAAACATAGGAAATCTAGTCCTGTTTTATCATTGAAGAATCACTACCGTCCTTCTTCTCTATTTCAGTACTCGTAATCATCCTAGTCGACATCCATAGAAGTCATTTCTGAAGAATAAAAGCACAACACATCGATTTTTCAACCGAAATACCTATTAAACGAAAACATGATTAAGCAGCACACGGAAAATGTCCTTCCACCAGAGATCGACAACATTTTCTGCTACATAAGACTCAAAAAGGACTTGGAAGAACTACTGCAACTTACTCATCCAACTGTGGAAGGCAAAATACGTCTCAAAATTCTCATTGGTCCTGCTTGGATAGACAATGCGTACCAAATGACCTTTCAACTTGCACCAAATTGTAGCATTTTACGAGGCGTGACTTTCAATGTAAGATTCTACGTTTTTTGTGTTATTTTTCCTTTGAAATTTAGTTTGATATGAGGATAAGCAAAAATTATCCTTTCGAACCGCCGCGTATCAGGAGTATCGAAAGCGTTTCCCATCCAAACATCGATTATCAAACTGGAGAAATTCATCTAGGTGTCCTCAAAGAGTGGGGACCTGCGATGAGGTAATCATACTATTATAATAAAATAACACTACTTTAAAAGCCTGAAAGAAATAATAGAATCACTTGAGCAAATTTTAGTAAAACCTGACCTCAATCAAACGATTCAAACGAAGATTGTGAAAATGCAGCATGATCAGTATTCCAGCACAGAGAAGGAGCGATTTTTGGAATCAACTGAGTTATTAGCTAGTAAAGAAGACGTTATTAGCAGTAATTTGATATGATAATGTGTCTTACTATCTTTTACCTCGTAACATCCAGGTTTTCCGAGAAATTCTGAAGCTGAGGAGGTCAAAACTGATACTATGGATTGTGAGACTGTTGGGGAAAAAGATATGAAAACTCATGTGATTTTGAAGGAAAAACAAAAAACTGCTGAAACACAAAATCGCTTAAGCAATCCTCTAAAACGATATAGGAGTGATGATTGTTTTCTCGAAAACCCTTGGATAAAACAATTAAAAATGTAGAGGTTCGTTTACTCTCAGTTTTAAACGATAGAGGTGTCAAACTTTTAAATATTTTTTTTAGGCATTCGTTTTTCATCGATTTATCGAGGTAGGTGAAAGCTCTCATTATTTGATTTTGAATTGGGCACTTGGTTTAATCTTTCAAAGTGATTTGCTTCCTCGTGGAGATCATTATCTCCATTATACTTTTTGATTAAATACATAAATTCTGATTAATTTGGTTTTCAGCAAGCAATTGTTAAGCCTGTCAGATGAATATCTTTCTTCATTTTCTTCAGCGACTCGATTCATTTTTCCTCTCTGCAAATAAACAAATTTATCGAATTATAGGAATCACTCGAGATTGATTTCAATAAATTTACAATTTCAGCTTTGATATGTAAAGTTATGCGATTGCTGACAATGCTTAGCTTACATTCAACAAACTTTACACCCAAGATTCGTATATGAATGCTTGGTATTTAACGTTACTAGGCTCCTTGCTTAATCTGCTTTAAAAACCGTATTATTAAACTCTGTTCTCGATATCATGGTTCTCTTTTTATTTATTCATTCTATCCAGAAATAAATTTTAGAGAAGACATGGTAAATTCCATTACTGCCTTAAGCTAATTTTCAATAGAAAGAAGATCTAGTCTTCTCATTATGGACTTCGAGGAGCATTTATGCGATTGTAACCATCGCTTGCTTCAAGCTCTACCTATTTTCAGATAATTCTTTCCATGACGCGTTGACAAACCTCCATCTCGTGACCATCACAGCCTATTTGGGATTATATTCAATTTCTTTATATCTTTTCTGGACTTGTGATGCGAATCCTGGATATGTCACCCATAAAGACTCAAAGCAACAGTTCACGGGTCAAACAATTGAATTACATGGTATTCACTGCTGTTAGTTTCTCCCACTCAACACGTACATCTAGAAACGGATACAAAACACCACACTCTCCATCAAAGCTTACTCGCGCAAAATTCTGATGTGACTGACAAGCCTGAGGAGGAGATGTTTGCTGCAGTTCAAATCTTGAATCCTGAAGGTATGTGTGATTTGTTGTGCAATTGCCTAATGTGGCCACTGGTTTTATCAGCGCAACAGCCTGGTGCAGAAGTTCAAGCAACGTTGCGTTTTTGCCATAGATGCAATGTATATCAACCACTGAGAGCAAAACACTGCAATTTCTGCGTCAGATGTGTCAGAACGTATGATCATCATTGCTATTGGATTGGTATGAGAGCATGTGTTGACGCTGGGTCTGAATATTGCTAGGATCATGTGTTGGAGAGGAGAATCGACGCAGATTCTACATTTTTCTCGTTTTCCAAACAGCGTTGCAAATATGGAGCTTTTTTATTGTAAGTGATATGCGCTAGAAATGACTCATTAATGCAATTCAAGGTGAGGTCTGGGCTATATAGATATATGGAAGGCAGCCAATCTATACAGGACTCACAAGAAAAACGGTTTTCAACGTATTTTTTGCATATAACTCTCTGTTTAGTGCTATTGGCATCTGCTTTCTTTACGGTAAACACCGCTTTTTCCAGCTTCTCAATGAAATAATAATAGGGAGGAATGCTGGTCTATCAGTCTTTTTTGATTGCAACAAACCAAACCACCTGGGAACACACTCGCAGCGATATTATTACATATCTGAAACAGCACCCCAAAGGGTATCGACCATTTGATCGAGGAATTTGGAATAATATTCGTATGGTCTTTTTTGAGACCGAAACAAAGTAAAAACCCACCAATTCATCGTTTTTTAATTATCTCTTATGAAGGGAATGGGAACTCCCAAAGTCTCCAAGTTAAAGCTCACTCACATCATAAGGATCAGCACTTATGAAATAATTTTTATAGAATTTTTTCCATCTTTAGCCATATTGACTTTACATACAATGTTCAAAACAAGCTCTTTCATCAGCAGCAATAGCTGTATTTGTGTAGATGATATGTATCTATTTTATACTTTATAGATTGCTGTTCATCAGTTTAACAGTTATTAAGTAAATTTATCGATTTTTCTAAATGTAATAAGATAAATATTTGAACCGCCTTTACCTATGCTCGAGTCTTGCCTTCCAGCCTTCAGTTCCAGTGCTACATTGACCACTTTTGAATCAGGTTGCTTATATGGGTTTAGCCAGCTGGTCTCTCACCTTTTCTCTGTTATTTAGGAATTAAAATGATATAAATAAGCAACAAGTTGGGTTGGGAGAGTTCAACAGTTTAAATAGGCTCAGTCAACAACATATAGCATATATGATATCCAGACTCTATAATTAAATAGGCATAAAAATTAAAATTAGATATTAAGGACACAATAAACATAAAAGAAATCAACAAAGTTAGCAATTAGATTCTCAATTATTATTAATTATGTTCCTGATACTTTCGAACACAGCTAATTTCGGGAGTTTAAATATTTCAAGAGAAGTTTCCTTAAGCAGCGTAAGAAGATCCTTCTCTCTTTTCGCGTTTTCAGCGAAAGGTTGACAGCAATTCTGCAGACAAGCAAGAACATGCTGATATTTTGGTTTGAATTTTTTCGCTCTGTTCTTTTTGCCTTGTCTGTGGATGAACTGACAGCGTGGTCCGTAGTGGCAGTAGGAATTCTTATGGAACTTAGTGCAACGAATCGTCTTGTATCTCTCTGAAACAAAGCTTTTCTGCTTCAATTCTTTGATTCCATGCGCGAAAGAGCATTTGTCTCCATAAGGGCATTCTAACCCAAGCTGATACATCTTACAAACCTAAGAAACAAATGCTACTTCAGCTGATATAACTGAAATTCTTACCTCAGTCTTGAGTTTGATTTGGAAGTTCTTTTGCCCCTCTTGCAAATAGATTTTGCCACCACCAGAGTTAGAGCCTTTTAGTGTATGCTTTTTCGACATCTTATCATTATCTTTGTGCCCTGCTGACGCGTTGCTTTCAGTGGAGTCATATTCCAAGGACGAGTCAGTAGATAGCACGCTGACATTGAAGCCGTTCTTGAACTCTGAGCAGTTTTTCTTCTGGTTTATGCGTTCAGACGCTTTGGACATTGCAGCAAGCTGTTATATTATCTTGCTGAGGACGAGGGAGGAAGCTTTTCTTAAGATAAAAATTCTAGAAAGGCTGGAAGGCCTGCCGTATATTTACAGATCTTTATCAATAATAATAATCTTCCTGGGTGATTAGATATAGATAATTCCAAGTTCGAACAAGAACATTTTGAATGGACATCAAATATTTTATGAGGATTCTAAACTACTGAATTACCTGTTTGGGTTGAAATGACGTCATTTGTAATGATTTAAGGAGCTTATTCATTGCCTGGCGAAGAAATGTGGTGCTTCTAGAATTGACGTTATTTTAAGGTGATCGTTACTGTAGGAAAATATTTTCTTGCCTTGGAAGAAGGAAAGCACGCTTCCTTAGATTAATGATAGAGAATTTATCTTCGAAGGGCATTTTATAGAAATTAATTGGGAGGATTAATTAATTCCTTTTGCCTGTTAATTAATTAATTCTTTTTGACTGTTTGAGATGTTTTGTAAAATCCAAAATAATTTAAGGCAAGCAAGCGTGAAGTAATCAACCTCATCTCGCTGTAGCAAACCGAAGTCCTCTATTTCAAATCGTAAGGAATGATAGATTCAGCAAGGAAAATAGTATTTGAGTGTAAACTGCATGGCAGAGCCGTAAAGAAAATATGGTAAGAAAACGTGGCAATATGTACTTGCTTCTGCGTGGTTATATACTCGATTGACTTTTTGAGAGTTCCTCATGAATTAAGAAAAACTGATTAACTGATCCAAGGGTATTGAAATTAAATCGAACTGAACCTTCGAATTTGGAATTTTCTTTAAAGAATTTGTCATTGTTCTTGTGTTATTGATCTAAACACCCTCTGCATTGCAAGAGATTTCTTGCTTTCAAGTCTTCTTGTTGGTGTTTTGGCTTCTAAACCGAGCTTGAAAATTTTATAATTTTAAGCATGGCATTTGGATTCTATTTGCTCCATTCAAACTTCTCATCCTTTATTCAAACCCTTTAAACCTTGAAAATGTTTTCTTACTTTTAATTCTTGTTAAAATCAATTGTCGCACAAGCAAATTGCCGGCTAGGATTACTTTCTCATGCAAACAAACGCTTGAAACACTAAAATTTAAGGAAAAACCCCACTCGCTCGCCGCATTATGTTTGGATTTAGGAAGAGTGGGCTATGTTTACTGCATTACGTTCTCTTATCTCCTACGACTTCAATTCGGAAGGTGTATCACAGAGCGAGCAGTTTCATATAAATCTCTTGGACTGCTATACATTTTATTTTGTTTAGAATTTTACCATTATTTGTATCAAACGAGCCACTAATTGCAAATAACAGATAAACTTTTCTCACTCGCTAACCAAAATAATGCTATCTGAAGTCAACTACACAAAATGGTTTTTTTCGATGAAAGAGAAGAAATCTATTAAATATCGTTACTTCGAGAGAAGTTGCGTTTTAAAAAAAAGGCTCATTATGTTTTAAAGTTTATTGAAGGATTCAGCATTTTGATGAAAAAATCTTCTGAGATATGATCAGCTGTCAGCTAATCCCTGCCTTCTAACAACAACCATCTCACCTTTCCAACGACCTTCTTTCCTAACATATATAATAAACATCAGCGACCTTCACAGCAATAAAGTAGAATGATGCACAAAAAACGCACTCTTTGTTCTTGAAAATTTCAAGGTATTCAAGGGCTGTAAAGTCGAATTCGCACCCTATCAATGCCTCCTATTTCATAGAAAACGGAATTGACAAAGCATCATGCACTGATTTGCTTATGAATAGAAAAAATTTCCCTTGGAATCTCGCCGAGATCGCTTCCGATGTTGATTAGCAGAAATCGAAAGACTATTAGCGACAAATACTGCGAACTTGTTGTGATTATGTGAATAGTTATGAAAAAGACTGTTAAACATTGAAGATGTTAAATTTATCTAAGCCTATATTTGGGAAAAATATCCAATAAGGAAAATGCTCACTTTAGTCAGTTATTATTAAAGGACGACTGGTCTAACCAAACGGTCTTAACCTCTTCAACCTTAACATGGTGTGTTTGTCGGCTTAATCTCACGTTCGCGATGTATCATTTTAGATGAGATCAGAAATGCAAGTTGTTGATCAAAAATTTCCTCTGAATCCATATTGTGCTCTTGTGCACACTTTCTGATAGCATTTTCTTCATCTACTTCATTAAGAGCTCTCCTCAGTTTCTTTGACGTTGTCCTATGTCACACGGACATGTAAATTACTTTAAATTTTAAATCAGTTGAATAAAAAATTTGTTTTAAATTCAAGATATTTATTCAAGATAAAAAATCAAGATATAATCAAATACTTTTTTGCGAAAAAAAGAGCACCTGACTCAGTCAAAACAAACTCTCATCAACCTTTATCTCCAATATGGTAGAATTCGCCGAGGACGATCCGTTCAACGTGAAAGAGTGGATCGAAAACCCTCTTGATCCACTCTATAAACTTGAGGTCGCTATGGAGTACCTCATGTTTGAAGAATTAGATATTGACACAGACAAGAGTCTGAAAGATATTCAAGCCATCATGCAATACTTACAGCAAGTATTGAAAAAAGAAGGAAAACTCCATCTTCTTTGGACCCGAATCTTAGATGTCATCGCTCATGTACATCTAAGGCTATTTGAAAAAGATAACATGAAAGAAAAAATTGAAAGACTAATCCTAACCCTGTTGACTCAAGACCAACCCATTGAGACCATCGATTGGAGAATAGCGAAGAAACTTCTCAGCGTTTCTCATATTTTCCGCAGTGAGAAAGAGAGCTGCCTCCTACCTTTAATCTCTAAAGATGACTTGCTCATACCCTTCCGAAGAGAGATCGATAAAGCCTTAGATGACTTGGTCTGGCTACCTTCAAATTCCTTAAAGAAAGCAGCCGAAGACTCTCTTCAAAAATTACAAAAGCTCTTTGATGACGAATCTTCCCGTGATCGTGTGACCCAAGCGTTCATCATCGGTCGCTTTGATAAATCCGCATTTGGACTTAGCCATACTCTCATCTGTGGAGAAGACGGCGGGCTGTACTTGCTGTTGAACAAGCTTTCACAGCAGCAACAAGAAGATATGGTGCGTGAAAATATCGTGACGAAAGAATACCTCAAGGATAAGATAAAAGTCCCCAAACAACATGAAGAAGGTAAAGATGCTCACAAACAAGGAGAATCCACTGGCGACAGAGTGGTGATTGGCAAAGGCGGGTTCGGTACAGTCAGATTTGCTCTGAACTTGTTCAGAGGAAATAAAGCAAGCCCTGGAGACGTCGTCTGCACAAAAAAATCAAAAAGTCTCACCTCCCTTGCTACAAGAATATGCCAAGATCTATTGGCCGTGGATTGGGCCGAGACAAATGAAGAAGAAAAGGAATTTTGTATTAACCATGCTTCGGGTGATATCGCTATACCAACCCTTGGGGATTATTTTTGTCGAGACGTGGCTGAAAAAGTCTTTGCTCCTCATATCTTTGATATGAGTATCATAGCTAGAAGTTTATCCAAGGAGAAGCAAGACGCTATTGATCATCGCAAAGGCTATACTTTCATGGAAGTTTTCCCTCAAAACTCCGCACACGCGATCTTTTCTAACCCTAAATACCAGCTTTGGAAGTACCAAAAGCCTTATTTGATAAGTGTCTTACAAGCTACAGAAGACCTCTTGAACGGTGACACTGCCTTTGTAGATTTGAAGCCAGAAAATACGTTATATGACTCTGATCTCTTCCTAACATCAATGATTGACATGGGCAGCGCGCTCAAGCTAAACACTGCGCCCGAAACTATTGCTGAAAGTTTTGCGAGGAAAAGAGTCGCGCAATTCACCTCAGGATTTAGTCCTCCTGAACTTGATGATATGGACGAGAACGGCAAGGTTAACATGCCCAAAGTGATCGCTTACACATGCGGAATGGTCATCCAAGATGTCGCTGGAAAAAACACCGACTACAATAATAACCAAGAGATTCAAGAACTGGTGAAGAAACTAACCCACACAGAACCGGATCAAAGGATATCCATTAAAGAAGCGATTGAACGGTTACAGCAAATGGGTAATGAGGACTACAAAGAGGATGCAATATTGAGGCACTACGTGAATAAAGTGAGAGAAAGCATAGAGAATAACCGCGCTACTCTCAGTATCAATGAAGACATTCACCAAACAAGAAAGCTACACATCAATCAAAATGTCACTTCCCAAGACCCTGATAAATTCAAAGATCTGGAGACTGAAGATCTTTTCAAAAAGGTTGATGAGTTCTTGCTCCCTGAGCAAAATAAGCACCAAGTTATGGTGATCTTTGGCTCTGCAGGGTCAGGAAAATCCATTGCTCTTCAACTGAAATTCATTGATGCAGTTCGAAGCTGGGAGATCGGCCAACCACTGCCAATTTATTTTAACCTGGCAAATGGGATTGAACTAGAAACTATCATACAATCGATGAATCGAACGGTTGGTACCTATATAACATTCCAAGACCTCCGAAAAAAAGGAGCTCACCTCTACATTGATAGCTTCGATGAAGGACTTGGCCTTGAGAGTGGACGTCGAGAGACTTTAATTCAAGAGTTCATGAAAGCATTGGCCCCTCTCAATGAAGAAGAAGCTGTCACCAAAATCAAATTCATCATTAGTTGCCGCACAGACTACCTCGTAAGCGAGAGCAATTATAAGTGGTTTACACCGCAAGCCAACGCATTTGACAAGCTCTTGCCTGTCTACATTGCGCCCATCGACTATGGAGGACATGCGAACTTGAAAGACATGATCGAAGTGTATGCGAAGCACAAATTCAACGGAGATGCAACCTATATTACGAAGACTCTTGCAACGATAGAGAAATTGCGTCTGAAGGAAATGATCACAACAGGCTTTATGTTCTACGTGATCCTCGAGGTGCTACCTGACTTGGAGAAAGGAGAAATCCAAAACGATAGTCTCGGCATCAGCAAGCAAGCTATCTTTTGTAAATACGTCGGTCACTATCAAGAAAAAGAGTTGCAAAGGTACAACGTGGACCAAAAGCGCCAGTTGCTTAAAAAAACTCAATTTATTAATCAAGAAGAGAAAAAAGTCGAGGAGGTCCCGACTGGGTCTAACCTCCAGAGGATTATCAGCCTGAGACTCAAAGAACTCGCCAAATACATCGCAGCGCAATTACATCTCAGAGCCAAATTCAGACTCGACCAAGACGCGTCTTTCTTCCAAGCTTTCGGATATGACAGCGTCACTCCTTTCAAGAAACAAACTCTATCGTATCTCCTCAAGGTGCTGCCATTGAAAATCGAGTCAAAGTATTACAGCGACTCCAGAAGCAAGAAACAGAGTCAGGAAGTGAAGGTGGGATTCATTCATGACATGATTAAGAACAGTTACTTACTCGAAGCAATTCAAGATGAGATGAAAAGAACCAACGGCAACAGCTTGATCTTATCAAGCAAAAGCATCGTAGCTGATCGCGAGTTGGTAAGATTCATCGCAGATGCAGTAAAATACGATTCTGACTTGAGACAGCATTTGAGAAAGGCGATCGACCTCAGCAAAAGCGATAAAAGCGAGTGCGCAGCGATCTACGCAGCGAATAGCATCACCATACTTGTTGCTTCTAATTATACATTTACCTGCCACGATTTGAGCGGCATTAACATCCGCGGTGCCAATATCAGGAACGGCATGTTCTCTGGAGCCGACTTTACAGGAGCTGACTTGAGCTCTGTGAATATGGCAAACATCCAAGCGAACGGTGCAAGGCTCATCAAAACAAATCTCAAGGGTGCCAAGTTCGGTATTCTTCCTGATCTTCGAGGCCATAGAAGGGCAGTGAAGAGCGTAAGTTCTTCGGGTGACGGAAAATATGTCGTGTCAGCTGGAGAAGATGGAACAGTGAGGATATGGGACATGCAGACCTCTGTATGCCTTGCAGTGCTTGAAGGCTCTGAAGACGATGAAGTGACGAGTGTAGACTTTTCAAGTGATGGTAGATATGTCGCATCAGGCTCACGTGATAGACTTATAAAGATCTGGGATGCAAAGACCTTCGGATGCCTTGCCACTTTGAAAGGCCATGATGGAGACGTGTTGGGCGTTAGTTTTTCCCACGATGAAAAGTATATTGCGTCTGCCTCAAGTGATCGGACAGTGAAGATCTGGGACTTGCAATCCTTCAGCTGCATTGCAACACTCGAAGACCACACAGATGAAGTTTTAAGTGTGAGTTTCTCTAGTACTGGGAAACACGTTGCATCGGGCTCAGGCGATAAAACTGTGAAAATTTGGGAAGTAGAGACCTCGAAATGCCTTGCAAGTCTGCAAGGTCACACAGATTTAGTAGCGAGCGTAAGTTTCGCTCCTGATGGGAAGTTTGTTGCTTCAGGTTCATGGGATAAGACGATTAAGATTTGGGAGGTGGAGACCTCCAACTGCATCGCAACTCTTATAGGCCACACTGATCAGGTCACAAGCGTAAGTGTTTCTACGGATGGAAAGTGCCTCGCTTCAGGCGCTTGGGATAACACCGTGAAGATCTGGGAGCTTCAGAACTTCAAGTGTCTCACAACTTTTGAAGGGCACGAGGATCCTGTGTATTGCGTGAATTTCTCACACGACGGAAAATATGTTGTATCAGCCTCAGAAGATAAAGCTGTGAAAATCTGGGAGGTTCAGACATCCAAATGTCTCGCACTGACCGAAGGCCATACTTTAGCAGTGACGAGTGCAGACATTTCAAGATCCGGAAAATACATTGCTTCAGCCTCAGAAGATAAAACTGTAAGGATCTGGGAAGTGAAGACCTCCAAATGCCTTGCAACTCTCGGAGAACAACAAGATGGCCACACAAAGAAAGTACAAAGTATAAGCTTCTCTGGCGATGGCAAGTATCTCGCCTCAGGCTCTGCGGATAACACAGTGAAGATCTGGGACGTACAAACCTCCAAATGCCTCACAACTCTTGAAGGCCACACGAGCTATGTTATGACCGTGGCTCTTTCTGAGGACGGCAAGCTCGTTGCGTCAGCCTCATTAGATAAATCTGTGAAAATCTGGGAGGTACAAACTTCTAAATGCCTTGCGACTCTTGAAGGTCACACCGACGAAGTCAGAGCCGTGGGTTTCTCACGAGATAGAAAATATCTTGTGTCAGGTTCGAAAGATAACTCCGTGAAGCTTTGGGATGCGCAGACTTTCACTTGTCTTGCAACCCTGGAAGGACACAACGATATTGTGATGAGCACAAGCTTTTCTAAGGATGGGAAATATATCTTGTCAGCTTCGTTAGATAATACCGTGAAGATCTGGCAAGTGCAAACCTCTCAATGCATTGCGACTCTTAGCCATGAAGACTCTGTGTTAAATGCGAACTTCTCCGATGATGGCATGTATGTTGCAACAGCTTCATACGATAAAATAGTGAGGGTCTGGGAAACGAAGACCTTCAATTGTCTTGCCACTCTTGAAGGCCATGCGGAGCCCGTGAACAGCGTAAGCTTTTTCGGTAGCGGGGTTCTTGTGTCTGCTTCAAATGACAAAACGGTGAGGTGTTGGGGAAATATCAATGGTTGGATTTGTGACTTAATATTTAGTGCTACTGAAACTCCTCTTGCAGCTCATCAAATGTTAGTTGAGCAAGTTGTTATATCTACTCAAAACAAGGCAATACTTGAAGGCTTGACTCAGGAAGAGATTAAAGAGCCCGAGATTAATGACACACAGGATGAAATCGCGCAAAATTCGACTATTGCGCTAGATACTGCAACCAAGCTCTCAGAGCTATTTCTAAAGGGAGCGACAGAACAAGAAGAGCGAGCACCACAAAAGTTTACGACGATAAACCTTGGAGATCCAAGTTATCAAAACGCTAAGCCATTCCAGAAAAATCCGAAAGAAGCCGGCCACGAGAATCATGACCGTAATCGTGATGGGTGCTATTGTACCATCTTCTAAGTATTAAGTCTAGTTAAGAGTCTTTAACATAAGACTACTCTAACAGAAGAAAATCTTAAAATAAGATATATAAGTAATTTGAACCATAAATTACATACTAGTCTCAAAGATCGAGCCAAACTTTATATCTTTTAGCAAATATGAAAAATTACAAAAAATCAAGTTTTCATTCTCAATGGCTCAAGCGAAATCGATTAATATTACTTATTCTTGACGGCGAACGCGTATTTATTCTTCTTGATGGAAATGCGATCAAATGTAATTGAAAAGGACCGTTGAATTTAAAAAAAAAACTCTCATATTGTGGTGTTTCTTTTTACAATTAAGATAAGATCTTAATAATTAACCTAGTTAATTGGCTCTTATTTTTCAGTCTAATAGCACACGTCGAATCGATAAATATATGAACTAGGATTGGCAGATTATTATTAAGTTGCGCAAACGAATTTAGAGAATGTATTATTTATATATTTATATCTGTATGCTTCACTTCATCTCCGTCCCTCCTTTTCCTCTACATGAAACCGAATCCTTCCTTTCCATAAGAAATTGCTATAAGCAACTTCTCCTTCAGCATTTCTTTCGTTGGATATTCAGGTAAGTCCAATTGGTTGAAACTATGAGGTTTTTTAGCTCAATTCGCAAAATCGCGTGGCTTACCATGTATGAGTGGTTGGGAGTTTATAGATATCGTTCGTTTTGTGGATTTGGAATCTCTGAGGTCCATGCATTCCTTTCAATGCCTTGAACCCGTCAAGCGGCACTTTTGACGTTCCTGAGATTGAAAAATGAATAAAGACTCCTGTGTAATGATGATAAAGCACCTGTAACGAATTGCAAGAAGGCCGCTCTTTGAGTATGGTTCATTTCCTCCATTATTTCCCAGAACGCTTTGATAATCGCATTATTTGGATCGTATCCGTGATATTCCGTGTTTTCTTTCAGATCCATCACTAAAGGAATTGTTAATAAAGCGTTGATGATAATCATATTATTACCATCGATATCAGGAAGACCTGAAATGAGCAGCTCGAGCTCTCTCGCATCGAATATTTGAACAAGGTGCTTCGGAACAAGCTCAAAGAAGCCTTCCAAGAAGTTTTCGATTTGAGCCTTGATATTAACTGCCATTTTCGCATAGCATATCTCCTTCACGTACTCCGCTTTATTCTCTTCAGTTACTGGCTTATTTCGACCGTCCTTAACCAAATCAACGATTTGCGTCGTTCCGAAGTAGTCGCTTTCAAAACTATTGATTTCCTATGGGTTAGAGGAGAACACCGCTGGATATAATTCACCTAAATGTGAGGTCCAAGCCTGCGTCAGTGATATCGTTCTCTAATGTCCATTTCAGACTCTTATAATAGCTGTTGTCAATATCCTCCATGTCATGAATAGACAATGGTTGACCTAAACACAAACAGTCTCAGAATCGCAACTCTCATTAGTAATAACTCACCCAGAATATGCTTGTAGAAAGAACGAGTGAAGTAGCACTCCAACAATTGACCCTCAAACAAAGCCTAAGAAAGTATATGTGAGATACAATTCAAGGTGATCAAAGCTTGTACTTTTGCGATGAACTTTCCAACGAATTTGAAGTAGCTCAGATGGTGATGATGGATGCTTGAGTGAGGATTAGGCTGGAAGGTATTTCCACTAGTGTTTGGAATAAACAACGCATATTGAGGGTTAAACATCGCTCTTGACAGCTCCAAGTACCATTCACGGGACACACCGCCTACGATTATTCACTCTCATTGACAAATGTATAAGAAGTAACGCTACCTGCATCAACGCCCTCTTCACCAGCAAACTCAATGGTGACCTTTCGTTTCCACTCATCGTTGGTCCTTGGATTCAGCTTAACGAATGACTCATCAAATATTCTGTTTCTCTTGACTCTGATTCCTATTCAAGCGCAACAAACTTTTAATATGTTACAAAATTAAGAGTGTTTACTGATTCCACCTGGTCTTTTGTCCTTAGCAAGCTCGTTTCTGAAATAGGTTCTTCTTATTTCAAAATCAAAGACTTTCGGCATCTTCTGTGCAATGATACTAAACGAATCGTTCAAGAGATTCGGATTCTGCTTGACCATCGCGTTCAGAATTCGCTTATTTCGATCGCACATGAAATGGAACATCTGCTCAGGCTCAAGCTTGAATTTCCTAACGGCGGAATATGACTTGTCGAGCTGCGGTTGATCCAGATTCTCCTCGACGAAATTCGAAATTGAAATCTTTCTTGGCCCTTCGCTGCGTCCTTCAGACTTATCTCCACTCTCATCATGAAGGATCTTATGAATAATAAAGAAACTCTCGATAATCGGACGGAGTCTTGCTCCCAGAGAATTGTTGATATCATGATCATTAGGGAAATAATCGTAGGTCTGGTTCAAGAATTCGGTCAAATTGATCCAGAGCTTAGTCAGGTTTTCGTCCATGACGATCGTATTCAAGCTCGAAACGATATCATCCTTAGCTTTCTGAATCGCCAGTTCATGAGCCTCTTTGACCGGTTCTTTCTTTTCTTCCTCCCCGCCTTTCTTTTCCTCTTCTTCTCCTTTTTTGACCTCGCCTTCCGCAGGTTTCTTAGCAGCCTGCTGTGGCTTTTTCAATGACAATTGCCACTTCATTTCATCAGTTGATGTTTCATAGAGTTTTTGGATTATTTTAGATATGCGGAGGAAGACATCCTCATGCTTGAGTTGCTGAATGCTCTTGTAAAGAGAGGCTGCGATCGACACATCCGTGACCTCCTCAGAAACCTTGCGAGACTGCGAGGTAACACGCTTGAAGAAGTCCTTCTTGTCTTCTATGATCTTATTAGAGTTCTTTGAAATGTCAAACATGAGATTCTTCAACTCACTAATGAACTTCTCAAGGTTCTGTTTCTCTCTGCAGAAGGTAAGAATGATGCGCGAGAGGCTGTTTATCGAGTTCTCAGAGAGCGAGTCGCAGGAAAGAAGCGAGCAGATGGCTGTTACGCTTTCAGTCGAGAGCTTCACTCTGCAGATGATGTCTTTTATGCGCTTTTCAGGAAGCTTTTTGCTCTTGTCGTCCTTGGTTTCTTCAGGGTCTTCCTCGACTTTCTCAAGGATCCGAGGGTTCCTCGTGACGTTCTCGATGATCATGACAAGGAGCTCGATGTTCCTAACATTCTGCGAGATCACTGGATTTCTGCAGAGTTTCAACAGCTCAGCAAGAGGATGCTCAAGGCTCATCGCCATTAGGTTCTTATAGTGGCTAATAGACTTCAAACTCTCGCTTTTTGTAAGAGAAATTGAAGGCAGTTTCGAAATCATGTTTTCTTCAGCTTTGCTTTCCTCGTCCTCTTGACCAAGGATATCTTGAAGGAAGAAATCATTCTGCTGGTTGCAGATGGTCGTGATAAGATAGAGAACTTTCGTGCTCACGGATTCGAGGACCGATTCTTTATTTTTGACAATTCGCGTTTTTTCGTAAATGACCTGCGGAGGGAACTTAGTGACTTCTGGTGACTCTTTTTCTTTCACAGTTTCTAATTCCTGGTCCAACTCAGATGCTTTAAGCAAGAACAAGAGGGTTTCGAGGATCTTGAACTCGTTCTCGGCCTGCTCGCAGAGGGCTCGGAGAAGATTAAATGGGAATTTATTGAATGTCTGCTGTTCTAGGTAAAGAAGCGTGAGTAGACTTTCAATGAGTTTATCGTCAGCTTTGAAAAGCTTATCTGAGATTTCTTTCTTGAGTTTCTTGTTGGCCGATTTAGGTTCAATCACCTGCTTTATCATTTTTAAGAAATCTCGCTCTGGGATTCGCGAGTTCTGTTGGGGAGGTCTTTGGAGCCCGTCGTCGTATTGAGGAGGTTCGTCATAGTCATCATCTTCTTCCTCTCCATCTTGTGGGCCAAATTGACCAAATCGGCCGTTCATGTTTCTATCTCGAAGCATTTCTGCTTCAGCTGCGAGTTCTGGAGGGAGCTGGTCAAGGAATTGAGGTCCAGCGGTCATTAAGACCTCTTGGCGAATATCAGGAGCCAAAGTAGCGAGGAAGGTCGCTGGGTCCATGTCTCCTTGTATTGAGCTGGGGTTGGTAGGATTTGGGTTCGGATTCGCGTTTTGATTATCTCCTAATAGCTGCGCCTGTTGCATTAGGACTTCCTGTCTGATGTTCTCAGGGAGACTGTCAAGGAACTCCTGCACGTTAGGATCGTTAGGATCGTTAGGATCGAGCTGGGTGTCTGGGTTGCCTTGCGGCTGCTGATTTGGTTGCGCTTGCTGTTCTGACTGTAGTGGTTGGGCTACAGGGGATCTGCTGCGGTTTCGTGCACGTTGCACTCGGCTACTCGGAGAACATGGCTGTGAGTTGATTCTGATGATTCCCTCCAAAGGCTGGCTCTGTAATTGTATCTGTGGCTGGGCTTGGTTTTGCATTAGTGGGGATCTAGGACTTTGGAGTTCGGCTTGTGCTTGATTTTGGATTAGTGGGGATCTAGGACTTTGGAGTTCGGCTTGTGCTTGCGACTGTTGTGCCTGGGATTGCTGGGGGTGTGATTGCTGAGGCTGGGATTGTTGAGGCTGTGAGATGAAAGGCATCAGGAGTTCTAATTTGCTCTCTTCGTCCAAGCATTCAAAAATTGAAGGGTCAATACCTTGCTCGATCAAAAATTCTCCAGTTAATCCGAAATCTTCAAATCTGATGCCTCCTTGATTCTCTGCTGGTTCGCCTTGGTTAGCGTTGTTTTGGCCAGCATTGTTTTCCACTTGCTGCTGCTCTACCTGCTGCTGTTGCTGAGGTTGTGCGAGTTGCTGTTCGCTTTGCTGTTGTTGCTGCTCAGTGGGTTGCTGTTGTTGATTCTGCGACTGCTGAAGCTGCTGCGTTATAATCTCTATGGCGCGTTCTTGGCTTTGGGCTTGAGTATCAACAGCCAATAGAGGTGATTGGATCTGGTCCTGATTACGTTTAGGTGATGATGTTTGAGGTTGATTCTGCAGAATCGCTTGAGCTTTCGTCTCTTCTTCGACCTGTGTAAACAAATTTTCTTCGGGATCTTCAGCCGCAGGTTCTCTCTCCATCGTATTCAGCAAATTGTTTGCTATGTCCACATCAAATTCTGGTTGCTGTTCTCGATTAGCCGTGGTCTGACTCGCAGCAGGTTGGTCTCTTCCATATGAGTATGACTGGTAGTAATTCCCACCATATCCGGAGTGTCTCGGCAAGGTTCCCGGCTGTACTTGAGTCGGATCAATTTGCCCAAACTGATTACTACCGGGATCTTGCCATCCTCGTCGAAGAAGCTCTGCGTTGACTCTTCTGTCTAAATTGCCTCTGTAACTACTTTCAAAAGCGCCAAACTCTTGTCGTGCTCTGTCTTTTTCTGAGCGAGCAGCACTGCTGCTCACACCGACGCGAAGCAGCGTCAGTTTATTTGAAATTCTGCTTAGAATTCTGTCTTTCGAGCCTTCGACCTCTGCAAAAGTAGGAGTAATTTTCTCTCCTACAGCTGCTAACTCAGTAAAGACCTGCGCTAATTGAACGTTTTTCAGGCTGGCCTCGGTTAATATCACACCCATTTTATTGAAAATAGCGTCGCTGTGCTGTTTTCGCTCCTCTGTTTTCGATGCCTTAAGCTCTAATCCAGCAGGAACTGACGAATTAGCTTGTCTCCAGCCGATGTATTCATCGAGATCTATCATTAAATTATCTTCAATTTCATCACTTGTAACTAAGCCGCCTCTCGGCTCTTCATCGTTCACCATCTCTTCCTCCTCTTCATAGAAATCATGTACTTCTTCGTTGCCAGCAGCAAGACGTGGTGACCCGACGGAATCAGCATCATTGACGGCATCCTGCATCGCGTTGAGTGGCTCACGGCCGACTGGTCGATAAAGATCTAGACCGCTTAATGGCTGGTCCATCATGTATTCCTCATCAGAGGACACCTCATCCACGTCCAAATTACCACCAGGGCGTAGTCGAACCCCTCCCAGATCTTCGCCGCCAATGAGATGTCTCAAAGGTCTGATTGCCTGATCCAGTGAAGTTAATTGACTTTCCAGATTACCACCGAGAAAATGGCTTCTGATAAGCCTTTCAACGCGATCAATTCTTGCATCTACAACTTCTGCCATGAATCTTGAAGCGCCGACTTGGTTCATTTGGACCGAGACTGAAGGAGCTTTATTTGATGATCCCAGGTTCAATGATTGGGTCTTATCGTCTTGGAAGATTTGTGGCAGCTCTTTTAATTTCTCAAGGTCAACTCTATTCTTCACGAAATAATTTGAATATTGCAAAAGCAGCGAAAAGGGCTTGAAAATTGAAGGCAGCAACGGCTCAAGCTTGTAGTAGCGTTTTATATCGAACTTTTTGATAAATTCAACGTAAAGGTCGATGAAGGCAGGTCCAGCGTTTTTTTCTGAGCTCTTTCCCATGACCAGCAAAGCAGTTTTCGTTTGAGATAACAACGGGATGAGCAAACAGCTCGCAGCACACAGTTTACGGGTAGAATGAGCGTCCTCGAACACAGTTGGGTGCTGAGAGAGCGATTCTAAGGTGTTGCGTAACTCTGAAACGACCTTCTGGCGAATGAAGGTGTCGTAGGTCACGGTTTCACCGAGCTCGTCCAGCGAGAAAGGGTTTTTGCAAACAAAAAGTCCTCCTAAGAAATGCTCTAATTTGCCAACTGAAACGTAATTTAACACAACCGTATAGAACGAGAGGAAATCGAAGCCGTTTTTCCTCTGTTTATATTCGTTCAGGATCGGGGTTTTGTATGTCGTTCTTTCGTTGAAGTGCTTTGAAAGGTCGTAGGTCGTGATAAAAGGAATTAACACGGGGTAAGAGTGAGCAAGGACAAGTAGAGTATTGAGGAGATCGGTGAAATCAAACACCGATTCGATCTCCCAGTTGTTGGACTTGTCGTCGTTAGGGACAGCATTCTCGAGCTCTTCGATGACGGAAATAACGATATTATCGATAATGGAGCTGAGAGCAATATTGGCTAGAGGAGAGATCTCGAGGGTCTGTGGATGCGCGGACTCCGCTGATTCTTGGCTGATCGGATCTAATGAGATTTTAGAGCGGCTCTTGAATAGAGCGAGAGAGTGGTATTTCGTGAGACTGACTTCAGGGCGAAGTTTGATGGTAGTCTCATTGAAAACCGTCTTATCAACCTGAGCTTTTTCCGGCTTCTTCTCTTCCTTGTTCTTTTTGCTTTCTTCCACAGAAGGAATGAATTTGGAGATCATATCCATTAGACTCGTGATCGTTTTCTTTTGCTCTTCCCCGATGTCTTTTTTCTGTTCCTCAAGTTTAGGTTTCTCCACAGGCTTAGCCTTCGGCGCAGAAGCAATGCAGATCAGTTTTACAACATCGCTAAATATCGTTGGGTTATGACTTTGAAGCTCTTTAGTCACAGTCGTAAATCTCGCAAGCGTCATCCCAGTGTTTTTCTCATCAATCTGCTTGAGATTCGTAAATAGATGCTTTATCTCATTTTCAATGGTGCAAGCCTGCACCAAAGGATCCTCCAACGCGTACAATAACATCTCCATCATGATTTTGCTGATTTGGGACGCTGCGTCCTCCGAGAGGATATCTCCTAACTTCACCTTCATCAGCTCGATCACTATCTTTTTCTGGAGGATCAGTTTGATGTTTTCGCTGCTCTCCTTCACCATCGTCGAAATTATCTCTAAGTAGCTCGTCAATGACTTCGCTGTGAAGATCAGCTGGTCTTTGTACTTGGCAATGCCACGGTTCGAGTGCGGAAGGAGCGAAATCAACATTTCGAACGTTGTTTTCTTGCCGTGCTTGCTCTCTGAACCCTTCTTGGTCGTAATCAATGCCTCAGAGGTCTTTTTCTCCTCACCCTCAGCATTGCCCTCCTCTTTCTTTCCTTCAGCTGCTTTGCTTTCGCCTTGTTTCTTTGATTCTGGTGCCCGTCGCGTGAGGATTCTATTGGCGATTCTGATGTGCTTCTCAAGCACCGACCTAAGCAATTTGAACGCTTCCTTTCGCTCGTCTTCAGAGAGCGAGTCTAGTTCATCTAGATTATTGAGTAAATGCTCGATAAACACTAAGGACTCGTGCAAAAAGCTCGATTTCAAGATATTCTGCTCGAAATTAGGAAGGTACTTATAAGTACTGAAGAACCAGAGGTAGACGGTGTCCAGTCCTTTAAGTCTTTCAAGGAATCCTTGTTTATTTAGGTTCAGAGACTTGATAATTTCCTCGCCAATGTTCTTGTCAATGCTTTTCGGGATCTTGAAACTTTGAATGAATTTCATTCCTTTGAAAAACTCATTGATGTATTTGCGGAAAATCTTCGCGATGATGAGGGAATACTCGGACGGATAGCCTCTTGCTTTGCATTCTTCGTGCAATCTGAGCGAAGTTAAGGTGATTTTCGTTGTTATGTCGCCGTATTTGTCGAAACTCGAGAAGAGGTTCTTTAAGAAGAAATGATCGGTCTCTTCCATTGCTTTCATAAGCTCCTTTTGGAAATCTTCATTCGCAAGCTTCGAAAGGCCGACGTCTTGGAGATTGGAGCCGAGGTCTGCGGTCTCGGGCTTATTATGCGTTTTTATCAGCATTTCTTCAGCGTTAGGGTTTTCCGCCAGCCAATCCAAAGCAGCACCAACATTTGGATGCGATGCCTTAATAACAGCTAATTCGGCGACTTCTTTAAGGACTCCCATCATCATCAGATCCTTCACGACTTTTTCATGCACGTCGCTGGCGGGTTTCTTCGAATCTTTCTCTTTTGACCCTACGTTCAACAGCGGCTTGGAAAGACCTTTAACCATGCACTCAAGCATCTGTTTCAGGACATTGTCAAGGCAAGTTTGAGTCTCGGATTTTTTGATCTGCTTCAGCTCAGCGTCTTTCTCAAGTATTATCTTCTCAGTGATAAACTGAGGGATTTTCTCAAGCTCTCGGATGGTCTGCCAGAGCGCCTGGATCTGGTGGTTCCAGATCTGATTGGTGTATTCGCAGAGCTCTAAGCCTTTCACCTTCTTATCGTTGATCAACGTGAGGAATTGGTAGTCGATGCTTTGGAAGAGCAGGCCATTGAGGATTGTCTGTGACAAAGATCTCAGCATCGCATTGTAGCCATCATGGGCTAAATATCCGCCGACGGTGTCGTCTTCCAGATAGGCTTGGTATCGTCCGCTTTCGAAAAACTGTAGCATGCCTTTTAAGAATTCGAAAAAGGCTTTTGCGCCTCCTTCCTGGTAGAAATTGATGACAAAGGTTGGACGTGATGTGATCGAAATGAAACCTTCAGTAGTCGGTGATATTTCAGAAATAGCACGTAAATGAACAACGTTCTCGATGATTTTATAGATTTGGTTGTCTTTCTCTAAGGATGACATATCGGAATGGAGGTTCTTGCAAAAGGCGGACACGATAGTCGGGAAGACGGGAGGAGGAATGATATCTTTGCTCATGCTTTTCATGGAGAGATTCGTCCGGAGCAAGCTGATGAGCATTTCGTCCAATTCAAAGAAATTATCAAAGCTGCTGCGCTTTGTTCTAAGCAACGATTGGATATCGGTTATAATCTCCTTGCTGTCCACAGCCTTTAGACTCGCTACTTCTTTCATTTTGCGTTTGAACAGCGCAAGTTGTTCTCGCAATGACTGTTCCGTGAGAATTCGAGAGAGCTGGGTGAGTTTTTCGATATCCTTGATGGTCTCGGGCTTCAGGGCTCGCTGAAGAGATAGAAGTCCATGGATATTTGCAAGCTCGAAGAACAAATCAACGATTTTCTCAAGTTTATCTTTGATCCCTTCTGTAGTAACTAGCGCTTTGAATAAGCCTTTCTCTCCAATTTCCAAAGCCAGCTCATCATTGACGAGACCTGAAAAGTCTTTCACGAGATGCAATTTCGCGCCGAGGATTTCCTCAAGTTTCTTCAGACTTTCCGAAATCTGGGTGCCGACAGCATTCATTGCAGCATCATCGTAACCGGCTTCGGGGGAACTGATAGCTCTCGAGCAATAGTCCAACCAAGTAATATTGCCTCCAAAATCGCCCTTGAACATGTGCTGACCAGCGATGAGCTTAAGGAAGGAAACGAACTCTCTTTTTTCAAACAAAATATTTTTCAGTTTGAAGTTTTCTCGAAAAACCTTTGAAAGATAAGCCGTGAAGTTATGCGTCGCTTTATAATAGAAGAGGAATTCCTTCTGGATCACCTCATATTCCGCTTTTTTCGCTGAGTCCTTCTCGATCTGAGGATACAGCTCTTGCAACTTCGTTAATCGCCTGACATTCTCGCTCTGCTGTTTCAAAAGCGTGTTCTGTATCTCTCTTAGCTTCTTGACGATAAGAGGAGTATGGGGGACTGAATTCGTGAATATCTGCGAGGTTTCCCTTGACAGCAGAGTGATGCCGATCCATCTTGTAAAAAGCATTTGTCCCTCATTATTCAACTCAAACCATCGTTCAATAACCTTCTCATTGGAAGGCTCGGTGAAATATCCGAATATTTGGTCTAAAATCCCATAATTCATCTCGATTTCAACGCATTTCGCGTTGAGGCAGAAATTCGAAATGAACGCGAAAATTTCGTACGAAGTTTCGCACTGAGGCAAGCTGTTCTTGATCTGTTTGAGGATTATTTCATAGATACCGTTCTCAAGGAACCGAGAAATGAGCGTCGGACTCTCCGAGACTAAATCGCCCACCAGCTTCATGATCGAGATCAGAAGCTGCGGATTCGGGTTGGTCGCAATGCCCTTCTCCACCAGAGTCTTCCCAAGGTTAATCACTCTGCTCTCAGCGATTTTCCTAGCAAGCGTCGGGGCTAATTCGGCTCTCACGGCGGTGTAGCGTGGGAAAGGCATAGATAGAATATTGACTGTGCTTGAGACGATTTGGATGTATTTCTCTTGGTCGAGAAGCGCCTTTTCTCCTTTTTTGTTGAAGGAGTAGACTTTGCTCTGATCCTCTAACTGTTTGAAATGGATCTCGCAATACTCGATGACAGAATCGATGATGTTGTGGTCTCTCGCGATGTCTTTGTCGCTGATGAAGTATTTGATTATTTCCGAGGCTGCTTCGATCTCGTGAGAAGTGAAAATTTGGGCCTCTGGGAATGGTTTGAATAGACTGAGGGTTGGACTGACGAGGCTTGAGATGCTGTCTGGGAGTAACTGCTGCTTTGGAGTGAAAATGGTTATGAAATTCTCGATGAATTTTAGGAATTTAATGAGGATTTCCGACTTCAATACGGTTTCTGAGCTCAGAATGAGGCTCTTGGCGAGGAGATTTCCCTCACAGTCGACGAATAGCGAGGTGCTGTCTTTGAAAGCTCGGAAGATTGTGCCGTTTTGTCCTAATTCTGTAATGAAATAGGGTGCTGCGTTCACGAACTCTTGGGATGTAACAACCGCATTGAAGTAGTCAACAGCATGAATATGCACTTGAGGCACGAGCTTCAAGTTAAAGAGCTCAGCCGCTTGATTGAGCTGGACATCATAGCCTTTAGAGAGAGTAAACAAGCTCTCGATCTTAGAGTTTGCTCCATTCTTTTTTAAGTTCATTTTCAAAGTACCTAGAAGAAAAAAGAGGCTTTAGTTTTGCATTTCAATGGAAAGATATTCTTACAATAGCAAGCCTGAGCAAAGAGAATCGCACTTACAATAGCCAGTCTGTCTTCGTATCGAGGAATCGCCAACGCGAGTCTCACTCTATGTACTAGAGCTTTAAAGATCGGGTTATCTTCCTTCAGAGGAAGCCTTTCATCCTCTACGAGCTTCTTCGCGATCCAGAAAGGAGTCATGTTCTGGTACTTATCGGGAATTTGCTCAACGTTGACTACATAACTACCATTGGAAGGCTCGGTGGTCGTTTCCTTCCCCGAGCTTTTTAAGAAAAATTCGAAATGTAATGACGGTTTGTAGCTCTTAGTCAGTGCAGGGCGGGATTTTGTGTCCACGTGACTAATATAATCCTCGTACTTGGGATCATCATGGAAATAATCCACCAACTTGAAGCCGATCTCGTTGTAGAGGTTCATATGAGTGCACAGATTAATAATATCCATGACAAATTGAGAGATGGTCTCTATTAGCTTCAGGTTCCCGGCGTAGAAGATACTAGAGAAAGCCATCAGAGCGACAGAGAGGGCTTTAGCGATAATTGTGAAATTCGTACTAACATGCACGATTTCAGCGATTTGCTTAACGGGAAGATGCAATGCGATGCTACGGGCATGCTCTGAGAGCTCATCAGTGAGCCGGAAGAAGAGTAAATAAAGTTCTTCAAGTTCTGCTATTCTTCGGACGTCGTTATCGTCAAGCAGTGGCTTTTCTCGTAGGAGCTGGCGGTATTCTTTGGTTGCTTCATCAAGCGTGGGTTCGATACGCTTAAATAGTTTAGCAATCCATGATTCTTGTACTTTCTTGAATTTTATCTTTGAAAGAAGCTCGATGAAGCTGTTCAGGAATTCTTTCGAATCTTTCACAGCGAGGAGTTCAGTCAGCTGCTGAGTATAAGGCTATGAGGGTTTGATGGGTAAGTTTGGAGAGAGAGAGATGGTAATACCTGGAAATATGGTTTTTCTGGTCTTGACATGTTCAACTGAAGTCACGATACTTGAACAGATCAAAGATTGATTTATTTGATTATAATTTATCTACAACTCATTCCAAGTATCGTTAGTTATCTCATCGCAAATTTTGTTGATATCATGGTCTACATGCTCTAATAAATTCTGTGAATGATATTTTTTTCCTCTGAAAGGAAGTGGTGGGCCACCCCCGATGACTGCAAGACAAATTTCTTCGAGAAATGGGCTTGAAAAAATGAAAAAATAGTCTCGAATGGGTCGTTTCTGGTAGGAGCTGTAAGCTTTTTTTAGGCGTGATGAGAAGTTAAAGTTGAGAGTTGTGAAGATAAGAGAGAATCTAAAGTAAAATATAGATTTTGATAGCCTTTCATTTTTTGGATAATATTGAATACAACGAAATGAAAATGAAGGAGATTCAAGTGGTTTTCAGCATTTTACCCATTAATATTGAGTTGAAGAGTCGTTCAAATTACTGAGAGAAAAAAAAATAGCATATAAGAATTCATTGAAGGAAATTTAGTAAGGTACATTTTCGAATAAGATACTAGAATGAGCACCATTGCTCAAGCAAAGGAAGAGAGCTTTTCATGAGAAGTTAAACAGCTTGGCTCAAATCGAAATACAAATAAAAATCTCAGAATCTAGGAAATTTTGGTTTGAAAATAGGATTAAATAGCATTATCATAATCATTTTTGAAATTCGAGTCTCAATCGATTTGATTGCTTTATACAATATTGAACTTAACGATGCTCTAGTAGTCTCTTATTTCAATAGAAAAGCCAAATGGTCGCTGAATAGCAACTTATTTGTGCTTTGATAAATTAGACATTTGATCAAAGATTACCTCTACTATGAGTTTAAGCTTGGCTGTAACAGGTGTGACTCCTTATATAGCACGAAAGATAATATAGGAAGGTAATATAGGGGTGCGGACGCTTAGAAGAAGTACAATTCGACCCCCTACCAGAGTTTTTTTATTTTAAAGCTGAAAAGATTAGATTCATCCTTTCTGGTTGCTAATTAAACAGCGAAGGCACATCCTTTTAACCATTCCACAATAGAATTGACTATCTTCAGCAAAAGCAGAAGATTCAACTTGAATATCAATTTTTTTAATCCAAATTACGACCAGAAATTTACCATTAATTGAAATTTGCATGCAAATCTAACTCACGGGAGAGCATAGATTATATTTATTAAACTAATTTTTGTTAGCTCATCCCTACATGGTGTCCAAACACTTTGAACAGATGGAACTCCCTGACCCAGAACTTCCAGATCTCGATGACGTCGCCATGGGAGAAGAAGAAAAAAAGCAGCCAGTCGCAGAAGAAGAAGACGATAAGCCAGAAATTCAATGGAGCACGAAAGCTCTTATTGAAACCATCGATGGAGAATCCTATCTCAACAAAGTCCTCAAGATACACTCCACCATCGGGTCCGGCGCCTTTTCAAAAGTCAAAAGAGTCACGCGTCACATCGAATGGGACGAAGATGGCGTTCACAAAGAGCACACTTTCGACTACGCTCTCAAAATATTTAATAAAAGCGCCCTTGAAAAGAAATACGTCACTGATTTCCTCGCCGAGAAGCCAAAGACTTACTTAGACAACGTTTATGACGAGATCTGCCTGCTTGCGAAGCTTAAGCACCCCAATGTCGCAAGACTCTACGAAGTTATCGATGATGAAGAGTCTAATACCCTCTACACCGTCAACGAGCTCTGTGGACTCGGACAAATCATGGATTGGATTCCTGAAAAAAAGGAGTACAAAATAGGAGAGAAATTCTACACTGAAATGAAGGCGCAAGTAGAGGGAGTTGTAACTGATCCGCCTATCTCAGAGCTCGAAACGATCGCGCTGGAGACATTCAGACAGATCGCCGAAGGCTTGAAGTATTTGCATGTGAAAAAGAATATTATCCATCGAGACATGAAAGGAGAAAATCTCTTGGCCCAGAAAAACGAAGATGGTAAAGTGTATGTGAAAATCATTGATTTTTCGATCTCAGTCGAAGACACTGATCAAATCTTTAACGATACTGCTGGAACTCCAGAGTTCTTGGCTCCAGAGACAAGTAACCTCGATGGTTATAAAGGAAAACCAACGGATATCTGGGGATATGGACTGTGTCTCTATGCCTTTGTGTTTAAGAAATTCCCATTTGATGACATGGAGATGGGAGTCGAGCCAGAATATAAACTCGAGTTCCCAGCAGATGTGACTGTCAGCGATGAATTAAAAGACCTGATCAAGTCAATCCTCGAGCCAGATCCAGAAAAGAGACCAACTATCACGGATATTCTTGCTCATGCCTGGTTTAAAAAATTTACTCTGCCTGAGCCACCGAAAGTGCAGCTGTAATAAAGTTAAGTGATTGAGTTTAGAGGAAGCTGCGATTTAGATGCGTATATTCACGTGAGAATTTACATGAAGTATGATTAATAAAATCATATCGAACAGCTATAAGTTCTTACCCACAGAAAATAGATAATAGGTTGTAGTTTGCGGAGGAAAACTCATAAATCAAAAAAAGAAGTTTTTAGATCAATTTTGATTCTAACCAAACTGTATTCACTAAACTAAAATTTCTCATGTAAGGAGTTGAAAATCCGAATACAAGGAGAAAAATTCTTTATGATCTTCAAAAAACCGATTGAATCAATAAGAAAAGTCTTTTCGATGTTTTATCATAACCGGAGAAAACAAATTTATTTTTCCGAATCACTCTATCATAATTAATTCTGAGTACGCGAAAATGAATGTGCTAACTAATCAATGGGAAAATATTAATCTGCTTCTCATACAAATTATGAAAAACTAGTCATCTTTGATACTTCATTAAAAAAACGAACTCTAGACTCGAGATTGCAAAAACGACATTTGAAAAAGTACCCACCAACATCAATAGAGATTTAGTCTCGGTAATTCCTTCTAAGAATCAAGAAAGAAATCCAAACTCAAAGTAAATAAGATCTAAATAGATGAGAAACACCGTCATGGAAGCCTAGAGGGTTTAGCAAACCCTCTGATCTGTAACGTTCTGAGTAATTAGCTTGAAATTCCTCTAGATAATTAAAATTTTATTTAACAAAGTTAAAAAGCAATGCTCTCAGTTAGCGAATCAAAAGAAAGTCAGAGCTCGGTTCATACACCTCTTGATGAATCAAAATCTAACAAAGCCGCAACAAAAGATTATTCCCTTAAAACTTCTGGTTCTAAAACGCTAATCTATTTATTTGATGAGATATTTCATTTTTCACTCATTCGATCTCTTACCATCGTCTCACTTTGCGTAGAAGAAAGATCTCCTACAAATCCAACTCTATTTGCCTGGTGCTCAGATGGAGCAAATGCGATTAGTATTATTGAAACCGATACAAAGGAAGAGTTTAGCAACTTTTATGGAGTGGAGATCAACCCAGATTATGGTGTTTTCAAACTTATCATATTTGGTTCTAAACTGGTAATGATTCACTAAGGATATGCCAGCAGATCTTATACTCACGTGAAAGAGGTTGCAAACACACGACTCTTAGTTTCCGTCAACCATGGTTGAACACAAATGCTAACCTCGAGATATTTGATGTCTCACGGAAAGGGCAGTCGAAGAAAATAATTTGAAGAAGTTTCTGGCCGTAGAAACCTCGTTAACTCTAAGAGGAAAGATTGAATGCCAGGTTAAAATTAGAATGAAATAATTTTGTAAAAAGAAAAACAAAATAAGTAACTGAAGGAAAAAGTTTTCGAAGTATGATTAGCTCTGTCTAATTGCCATAAGAATGAAATAGGAGTGTGCAAATTTCTGGATCCCCAAGAGTGTCTTGCTAATGGTCTCGTAGTGCGACAGGCAAAGAAAAAAACCGTGGACAGCAGTCCAAAGTTTTTGTCCCATTGACTCAGAAACTACGAGATATAACGGCAGCTTCATTCTGTAATTTCTTCCCCTTCCCAGAAGATAGTGCTTCTATTGAAGATTGTGACTTTTCGCAAACCAGAGAAATCGGATTATATATTCATTGTATGACTTCATTGAACAGACTAGGATTTGCAGATGTCGATTACACATGGATTTTTCCAAGATATAATTACATTCAGAAAGAATAAAATGCCCACTTCCCGAGGGTTAAAACCCGTTTCATAATTATATCCTTATCTAGCAACTGGTCCGGGAGCCGTGGCCTATAACTTACGAAGAAACATTCTTGGTGCAATTCCTGTTGGCAAAAAGATATTTTTTCCATCTTTACAATTTCACCACTTCGAAGGCTGGTACTACTGTAAATCTCATCCGAAAATCAAGATGACACTCTTATGCTAATTCAAGGAGTATTTAATACAACTTTTACTATGAGAGACTCATTTATTTACTCTCATTAAGATTACTCCGTATGCAGCCTTGATTTCAGTCCTGATGGGGAGACGGTAGCAGCCTTTCACCAAACTGGATCATGCTTAATAATATCAGATTTGAACACTAACAATTATCGCTTTCACATCCCGAATAAAACCTTAGGTAGGTAATATTTTCATATCTATAATTTTCTAACGTCATTCTTCCCTCCCACAGTGATCGACTTACCTGTTATTTTTGAGATCCTTTTCCTCGCTGTCAATGGAGCGTTAATCCGAATGAACCGCGATTATTTGTAACGTATGAAAGGATTCACTTGAATATCCTAGATACTGAGAAGAGAACTCTCATTATGAAGAGCCCGATCAAATTAATTGAGGCAGAAAACATGTGTAAGTGCAGTTAATCGCTGTTAGTCTTCTACTTTGGCTTCTTCTCTTGATTCACAGGCCAACGCCTCATCAATTTGTTATTCTATAAAATAGGAACTAAAAAGATTGTCCTTTTAATTTTTTTTCATTATACACCAGTATATCCTTGTTTACGTACTTATAGACGACACTATTTTATGCATTGATGCTTGTCAGAGCAATGGAAACTTATTGGTTTCAGGTGGGAACGCTGATTCTAAAATCAAAATATTTGACGTACGATCATCATATATGGAGTCCAAACGGCGATTTGCTTGCGAGTGCTTCAGAAGATGCGAGAGTAGCATTATTGGACTTCAAAACTGGAAAAAAGCTTTATACTGGAAAGACCTCAGATGGAAGTAACTTTTCATTGCTTAATCGAGAAAAAAAGTGTTCTCATTTAATTCGTAGGAGACGCGACATCTGTTTGTTTCATTTGAGAAATAATCAAATCCAATACCGCTACTTATCATGAGAAATAGTGGTGTACAATCTCTCATGACAGAAATATATTCTCTATACCTCCTTATATATCAAGGTTCACAATGTGCGCTTATAAACCGGGAACATACCAATCAGGAGGTAAAGGAACTCTAGAACTTCATTAAAATCAAAACAGCCATCTCAAAATAATTTTCTTGATTTCAATTCATCTCAACAATGCTGGCAGGGTTTTTTTACTAAAGGAAACTTTGAGTTCTAAGAATCGCTTAACAGTAGTTAGAAGTAGAGAGAAAATAGACATCAACTAATGTTTCTTGAAATTTTTTTCTTTGATGAAAGTATTGAAAGTAAGAAAGTTAGATTAACTTAGAGGCTAAATACCAAATTCAAAAAAGAGAGAAAATGAAACTATCAGACCTATTTCTCTGAATTATCTATTGAGAATCATTTTTGGCTTTAATACAACGACGAAAGCTCTCGAAGAATTCATAATTTACGCATTTAACAAATTGAGGCTGACCCTTTGGAGTTTTGACAAGTTGAAAGAAATCTTCCTGAGAAATTTGGCCCTCAAATACTCAGTAATTATTCGAACGACTATTGGATAAGGATCAAAAAACTACTTTTTATTGGAAGATATATCAATAAGCATCTAAATCTAAAGACGTTCTCCTTTGCAATTTAGTCTAGAAGTCACTTGCTGAAAACATTTGAAGCAATGTTTCAGGACCTCATCGTATGTGTCAGAAGGAGGGAAAAACTTTATTGAAGGGTTTTCCTACCTAAATAATATGATATTTTCAGTTTTCTTTTGGTAATTTATTTATTTCTCTAGATTCATCTAAAGCATCACAAAAGTACGACATAACATGATAAAACTTCTCTTTAATCAAATGCTCTTATCATAAACTATCTCGCACTCTCAATCTACTTTGAGAGGAAAAGTTCATTGAGGTTCTTGATCGTATCCGCAGGACCAGTCACGGAATATCCCTTAGTACGCTCATGAGTGTATATTTCGTAGTCATTTCCTCCTTCGAAGGTTTTATCTCCGAAGAAATACACGTCCTTGAACTCCTCGAGGAAGCGGAGGCAGTAGGTCTTGTCCCATCCCTTTGGGAAAACATCGAAACTGATCTGGCCGCCAATCGAGAACTGAAGATTGAAGTCAGGGAACTCCTTCTTGAGGGCTTCAATGAATTTCTCTCTAATCTTGTTCTCTTTGTCGTATCTCTCGTACTCATCGCGTTCTTCTTGGTTGCAGTTTCTTCCAATAGGGCTCACGTTGATCAAGCCTGCTCTGTATTCAATGAAGGTGCCTCGTTTGATTGGGATGTCCAAGTCAGCGATGTATTTCAAGCAGAAATTGATAAACTTCTTGAGTCTATCTTCTCCGAGCTCGTCTTTGATGCTCTTGACGGCGAACACTTTCCCTTCCTTCAAAGAATAGAGACCGTTCTCAGAGAAAGTAAAGTCCATGGCATTGATGATTTCTTTTCCGACTTGCTCTTCGATTTTCTTAAGATCGGAGCCTCCAACGATTCCGACGTAATGTTTCTGCTTGAGAGCTTTGAGCGTGTCGATCATGTCTTGTTGAATTGGGTTTCTTGGCTTTGTCAGAGTGCCATCGACGTCGAAAAGCACGATAACATCCTTAGTGCGTGTATTTTCCATTGAGAGACGAATAAGATTTTTGAAGTACTGCGTTGATTCTAAGTATTCAGTTTATATTGAATTTATAGACGAGATGATACACGCGTCGTTGATAATCGAAATCAGAAAATTTAAACTGTCGAAAAATAATTTGCTAAGGAAGACAGCAGATAACAACCATTATATTAATAAATTCATGAAGAAAAGGAGTTGTTAATGAGTTTAATATGCTTCTTGAGTATTATCGAAAAGGATGTTGGTAATTTAGACCAGAAATTTCTCAACAGAATCTTGCATATAATCAGTGCTTATTCATTTAATTGATTGATGAGAGATACTTTGTTTTCAAATTGTCTGCTCTTTCAAAAATGTGTTTTGCTATTAAATATAATACAACTTTGAAAATAAAACAACTCAACGTATAAACAAAATTTCTGTATACTTGAGACGATTAGTCCATTATTCATTAATAAAAATTTCAAAAATAAATCGTTTTCCTTCTATCCTAAATAAAATTGTAAAGGAATTTTGCATAACTCAATACCTCATGGTATTGGAACAAAAATTAAATTGATATTGCTTACTCTTGGAGATAAATGAGCAAGGAGTGCCTCTGTATTTTTCATCGAGTTCGCACTCCTCACCTTATTTACATACAATTAATTGGGTCTTTTCACATGTTTTTATTTCCAATTTTGCAAGAGGATATGAGGCAGAGACGCGTTTGCAAGCTCTTTGAGCTTAAGATGCTCTGCGTTGAATTCTCTTAAGTCTTCGGCGTAGCTTGCTTCGACGAGATAATCCATGAGATAATTCAGCTCTTTGTCCTCTTTTTCACCATTCCATTCGAGAATCGGCACACCATTCTCAAGTTGAAGTCCAAAGGAATGAACAAGGTTATCTACGATAATCATGTTCTTTAATTCTCTGTTTTTGATTATCCTGAGGTCCTTAATCGCGTACCCGTTCTTTGTCTCAAGGCAGTAAGTCCTGTCGAGAATAAAGCTGATGATCCCTTCAGGGTCGATGCTTTCGATTATGGCTTGCGCATAATGCTTGGCCGAAGCTGTGAATACGACGATTTCATAGTAGTTCTTTAGTTTCTTTAAGAACTGAGAAAGATACGGACGCAGTTTGAACGGAATCTATGTTATATTATACAATCAATGATGATGTAGAAATTGGCTAGTTACCTCTAAAGTTTGGTCGTCTTTCTTCGCATATACAATTCTATCAGGATCAGATGCACCCACGCAGCATTTGATAAGAGTCTCGTCGAGGTCAAGCAGCAACGTCTTCTTATCAACTCCTTTAAGATTAATTAAGAGCATTCAAGGGAAGTGATTTTACTGGTTTCATTTGGATCGCCTAAACTTATTTGTTTCGTCTCTAAAAATTTACTCGAAGGCCCTCTCAGGAACTGCGTCGCATATATCAACCCACTATGTACCATGAGCAGGTGCTTCTTGAATACCGCCTTATCTATTTGCGGCGAGAAAATCAGCTGCCTAAACGAACTGGTTTTCTTTCCGCTGTCTTTCTTTTTCAGCGTCCTCACGACCTTATCGTCTCCATTATCACTGAGATACTTATCATTGTCTTGCTTCATCTCTTTTATCGGTTGAAGCTGCGTGTTTTTCCCAAACTTAGCTCTTGGACTTAATGCATACGTCGCTTTAATTGGTTGAGTATCATCCAACGCTAATTCTAAGTTCGTGTTCGTTTGCGACCTCAACAAACCTTTTAGATTTGCCGGCTTTGGATCCAATGAGACTTCATTTTTCATTTTTATGTCAGGGAGATTCGTCATGCTTCTAGGTGAAGCGACTTCTTTCTCTTTTTTTATATGCTCGCCTATCTTCGGGAACCTTCCTTGCTCGTTTGTCTCCGCGTTTGCAAATATGATCAAATTGGAGCGATCTTTCGCTTTTATAGGCCCACCTGTAAACCTAGGCGTTAAAAACTCTTGATCTCGCTTTGACATAACCATTGCGAATCTCGAGGAATCCGCTGGCGGTGCTTTTGGCTTATATTTATCGTTTTGCACAGGAATGACATCTTTGCCTTCCTTGTTTTCCGTTGGCACTGAGGAAAGGGTCTCAGGCACATGTTTATCAATCTCATTCGCTTTTCGAATGATCCTCTCGCTGGCTCGTAGGGCTCTCGACTTTGGCGTAAGGTTGTCTAGGTGGTGGCGTGGTGATTTGTCATTGAGTTGTTCAAGGGATATGTTTCTAAGAGATCTGAAGGTGGGCCGAGTGGTGGGAGTTTTGGGGCTGAGAGGTGAGTTGGGGTCAGAAATGGGTGATTCGAGGGATTCGATGACGTTTTTCTTCAATGCGATTTTCATCTTGAGATCAGAATGGGTTAATACGAATGTTTGTTGACAATATAATTCAAGAGGAAATTAATCGAACTAAAGGCTTATTCTACTTTGGAATGCGCAATGCATGATTCGTTTTGATTAAAATAATTTTAATTAGTGCTGGAGAATTGGTCTCAAATTTGGAGCTATTAATGCCTCCCTAATTGAGACTTTTTTTTCTTTCTAGCATTTATGATAACGTTCTACCAACAATCACGAATGGGTGTCTCAGAGGAGCTCTTGAATAATAGATGTCTCTGGAATAGCTAGTTGTAGGAGATATGAATAAGAATAGAAATCAGTCAAGAGCTGGAACCCTTGGAGCGAGCAAAATTGTGATGGATGACGAAGGGTTTATCGAATAACCTGAGCTGAACTGAATGGAAAAGAAATAAAGGAATCAATAACGACATTTCCAAGTTTTTCCTGCGAAACTCTAATAATTACACTTCATGAATTAAACTCCGGAGTTAATTTATTTCTCACAATACAGCGAAGCACTTGCAATACTGTGTTGTGGGAATAGATGAGTAATCATCTATTCGAAAGCTAATCATGTTTGAATGTGTAGAGAGACAACTTTTAGCGAAAAGAATGACGAGAAAGGTCTGTCTCTTGAACTGTTCTAAATAATGGGATTCAGAATAATTTAACGAAGTGGTAGATCGGATAAAAGAATTTGGTATTCAATAAGCGAATAAAGAGTCCTGATTCTTTATTAATGTCAGAATTAGATTGCATGGATCTGAATTAATATTGTTGATAGTCAATTATATTTGAACTTCAGATTTTATTCTTGGAATCACAGGATTGCCTCTGAGGAGGCGCAAACACAGTAGGAAATAGGCAGTAAGTGGAAGCATGGCTCTTAAATATCCTTTTTACATGGGATTCACTAATAATAATGATCGAATAGTAACAGACCACAAAGATGCTTCTTTTCTCTAAGCCCATTTTATTTGAAGGTGAGAGACTCAAGATTTCATAGATTTCATCGCGGTAATCAATAAGTTCAGGCCAACAGTTTTATTAATTCACGAAGAGAAATGGACCCCCTTTGAATGATCTTATGACCTCGCTACTTCCTCCTTATCGCATAGAAGTAAGGTACATATTTAAATCAGATATTTGATAACGCTCCGGATCGTTCTATTCTGATTGGAACAGCTTCGGCCCATTTGAGCAAGTGAATTTTAATTTCTAACTTTGCAAGGACGTAAATAAAATTTCCTAATTATGATTTGAACTTTTCAACGCTCAATTCCGTCTATAATTATTCTATAAGATCAAAATTAACTATTGCATCTGCTAATTGCGCAACTACAAAATTAATTGTTCCAGAACACGCGATTTGTTTCTTACATAGGCTCTTGAGTATATTCCTCTGAGCCTCCTAAACCATAATGCAAAGTTCTACCCAATTAGACTATAAACAATTGATAGCATTATCCCACTACTCAATCTAGTCAAAGTGAACGGTTCTCTTCATTTTTTTCTCCTTTCCAGAGCAACCTACGTTTTTTTTTCTTCTTCCACAGCAACATACGTTCATTGATTCCGTGGCACTACTTTAGCCAATAAAATCAATATGATACTAATCAAACTCCTCATTTGCTGACGAGAGGAATATTTCCAAAGAATTTCGAATGGCACCTCTGCAAAGTTAATTAATGACTCTTTAAATATTAGCAGCAAAAAATAAATACTGGAATATTTTAAATGCATTCATGGATATAAATTTCAGCGATAATTTAAGATTTTTCTTATTGCATAGATATTCTCTTACAATTTTTCCTAAAAGACATCAGATAAAATAACACAATAATCATGGGTTTTGTACGTGAATCAGGTGGCGAAGCTCGCTCATTTAGCGAAATAAAGCAGCACATTCCAAAAGTGCGCGAAGCTGCAATCATGCAATTTCTTCATTTACTCAAGAAATTCGCAGGGGTTGTCAGCGAGGACCATCTCTGGGGCGATGAGACTGAGTTTCATATCGTCCACCTCGATAAACACTCAAAAAAAGCAAGAATCTGCCTCAAAGGAAAGGAGTTTGTGTCAGGAATAGAGGATGAACTATTTGAGGCTCAATACGAGTTCGGAAGCTGGATGGTCGAAGGCGTTCCCAAAAACCCGTATCATATTAAATGCGATCCAGAGGAAATTAGGAGAAACATCCAAGCGAGAAGACAAGGCATCGAGAAGCATCTAGATCCAGATGAGTTTATTTTAAGTTGCCCGATTTTTCCATTGCTCGGCATAGCGGACTTCTACCGCGATATGGACGAAGAATACAAAGATCAGCATTCTGCTGAGGTTGAGGCGACGTTGGGTCTGAAAAAGATGAGCGCTGTGGCAAAATCATCGGTCGAGCAGCAAGAACGAAAGGGACTGTCTGAGGCTTTCCTGACCGGGTCTGAAAAGCATTTTATGTGTATGGGAGAAATTGTACCCGATTACCTCATTACCAGCCACCCTCGCTATATCACTCTTGCGAGGAACATTCTCCTCCGAAAAGGATCGAAACCGCACATCAAGGCGCCGATCTATAAAGACGTGAACACTTCGATGGAGCCAACCCTGGATGAGCCGTTTCCAGGATACATTTTTATGGACTGTCTCATATATGCGTTTGGGAACTGCTGCCTCCAGCAAACTTTTGCTGCGAAAGGCTACCATGAGGCACGATATCTCTATGACCAGTTGGGAATCCTCTCTCCTCTTGTGGTAACTAATATAATGCTGATATTTTAGAACTTAATTTTTCTTAAAAATCAGCTTGCTCTGTCTGCCGCAAGTCCTATTTTTAAGGGAAAGCTCGCGGATATTGATACTAGATGGTCAGTGATCGCTCAAGGAGGTGATGATCGAACTGTAAGCGAGCAAGATGTGAATAGTAGTGAATATATTCCAAAGTCTCGCTTCGACTCTATCTCCTTCTACATTTCCAACGACCCGATTTGTAAAGAGGAATACAACGACTTCCATTTTCCTGTGAATAAGCAAGCAATGAACTTTGCCACAGAAAAAGCGAAAGAGCTTGGAGTCGAGTTAGATAAAGCGATGCTTCAGCATCTTGGCTTTTTCATGACGAGAGACCCTCTGATCATTTTCTCTGACCAGATCGAGGTCGATAATACTCAAACCTGCTGTCACTTCGACGTAACTTTACATTACATCACCTAATTGCTAATTCTCCAACGAAAAATAGTACATTCATGGCATGAACTGGAATTCCGTTCGATGCAAACCACCACCAACGTTCGACAGCAAGATTCCATGGAGAGTTGAGCTGCGAACTTGCGAGCTTCAAATCACTGATGAAGAGAATGCTGCTTTCAATATTTTTGGATTGCTTTTGAGCAGAATCATAAAGACCCAAAAGCTAAACTTCTACATCCCAATGTCAAAGCTTCAAGAGAATTTTGAGAAAGCACATAAGAGAGATGCAGTGACGAAGGAGCGATTCTGGTTCAGAAAAGATTTCTCATATAGTAACTAATTGTTGAGATGAGGAGCTAGGAGCTGATGATTAAACTTTTTATTATAGATAGTCCAGACGAATACATCCAGTTAACTATCCACGAGTTCCTAGTTGGGAAGAACGGTGAATACAAGGGAATCATGTCAGCCATAGATAGGTATCTTACTGATACCTACAAGTCAAAAGATGATACGCTCGCGGAATCTTGCAAGAAATATATCATAGAGTACGTCGTAAAGAGAGCCTCAGGCGAGAGGCCAACACCTGCGAAATGGATGAGAGATTTCGTGCTGAATCATCCTGCGTATAAGAAGGATTCTATTGTTACTGAGGTAATTATTTGAATGTGAAATGCGCGTGACGAAATTTTTTGTTGTTAGGAAATTGGCTATGATTTGATGAAGGCGATCTACGAGATGACACATAAAAGTGAACTTGATAATAATGTGATTTAGTGTGAACATTTGGTTCTAAATTAATTAATTCGAATTGTACATATGATACCAAAAAAATTATGAATCATTTTCCATATCACGCGGCTGATCCAGAGTTTTTGGAGCTCCAAAATAATCTAACATGTATATTCACAATTAAAAACTTATTTAATTCATCTAATTGTAAGTAATTATCTATTTTAATTCATCTTTCCAGGAAAATTAGTTTTGATACAATCCTCTAGCAGACAAGAAATTAGATGTGTAATTACTAAATTCGCCACGAAACTCCTTTCGTCCATTCTAACGATTTGGACCAATTAACGACGCTAACTTTTGCCTCTCTATTTCTTTGAAGAGCTATCTGAAATTAGCTAAACTTAGAAATTTAACCTAGGTATAGCTTTATATAATCTTTTATATTGGGCAGTAGACAAGAAATCAAGTTGAAATTTCTGGGAAAGAATTGTCTTAACGATCTGGAAAGCATAAGAAAGGAGACATAAATGAGGTTTAATTAAGATAGTATAATAATAAAATAAAGTAGGTGTTCCAGTCTGAGTCCGTTAATTTGACCGTATAGTAAGCAGAAATTACCTTTTGTTAGATTTACTCGATTACCTAATAAACTTTGAAAGGTTAATATTGCAAGCTCGTGACATAAAATAAACCTGAAAATAGGAATATAGGACTTGAATCAAGCATATTGAAGTTTTGCTATTGAGTTGAAATCAAATGAAAGAAGCGATTTTTGGAAAAAATTTATGAATGTAAAAATTCTCTGTTTCAATGTGTTTTTCTTCGTAAAAAAGATCTAATAATGAAGCTGATGATACACAATAAAGACCTCTTCTAACTCTCTACGTATTATATTCAAACTTGATCAGAATATCTTTTCTGAAAAAACCGAAAAACGAAAATCCTTTAGTAAGTGTAATTTTCTTCTCTGTTTCCAGATTTACAAGGCGGATGATTAATCTCTAGCGCTAACAATTTATCGAAAATTTTCCATCATATTAAATTCTTCCTCTGATTGCTCAACGACCAAAATAATAATTCGAACATCTCTTCTTTTGACAGATGGTTATATGGTTATGGTTCCCTAAAACAGCACCCGCAATCCCTTTACGAACACCCAACAAGCGGAATTCTCTATTCTTACAAGGAAGAAACATCATTTCTTTAACATTCATACATAGAAATTAGAGTACAGCGATTTGCCGAGACAGGAATGGCAAAAACATACGAATAATATTTCGCTTGGTGCTAAAGAATTATTACTCAGAATTTCGAAAATCAAATCTGCAAGTAATTTAATGACTCATAGAATAATATCAGCACAAATACTGAACCACCTAATTAAGTCATGACTATAAGTCCCAATGCAGCATTGTTTATAAACATCATTTTCTGACAATTTTGTCACAAATCGAAACCTTTTTCCAAGATACATTTGTTTACAATTCTATCATCTTGATAAATCACTCAACAAACACTCAAATTATACACCAACCATGGGTTTTTTACGTCCACCAGGCTGTGAGGCCTGTTCATATGATGAATTTAAAAAGCACATTCCAAAAGTGCGTGAAGACGCAATCATTCAATTTCTGCTTCTGATGAAGAAGTTTGCACATCTTAAAAGCGAAGATAACCTTTGGGGCGATGAAACCGAATTTCATATCGTCCACCTTGATAAAACTGCAAAGCGAGCGAGACTCAGTCTCAAAGGAAAGGAATTTATTCATAATATAGAAGACAAATCTTTTGAAGCGCAGTACGAATTCGGAAGCTGGATGGTTGAAGGAGTTCCCTTATATCCTTATCACATCAAATGCGACCCCGAAGAAGTGAGAAAAAACATCCAAAATCGAAGGGAAGGGCTCGAGAAGCGTCTGCACCCCGACGAATTTATTTTTACTTGTCCAGTGTTTCCTTTGATGGGTGTGGGAGATTTCTATAAGGTTAGAAACCCTGAGTATAAAAAGCAGCATTGCACTGAGGTTAAGATTGCGATGGGTGTCAAAACCGAGAAAGGCATGCGGAAATTATCACAGGAATTTGAAGAAAAGAAGCAGTCGAAGGATCCTTCCGAAAAGGACTCTGAGCACAAGCACCATCACCATGTATGCACTGCGACTTCGATACCTGACTTCACAATTACCAGTCACCCTCGACATGTCACTTGTGCGAGAAACGTGATAATTAGAAGAGGAGAGAAGCTGCATATGACGACACCGATCTACAAGGACATGAACACGTCGTTTGAACCAACCGAGGATGAGCCTTATCCAGGGTACATCTATATGGATAGTATGCTTTTTGCGTTTGGGAACTGCTGCCTCCAGCAAACGTTTTCAACAAAGGGCTTCCATGAGGCGCGGTATCTCTATGACCAATTGGCAGTTATCTCTCCTCTTGTGGTAAATATCTTTGCCTATGCGACAACTTATCTTTTTGTAACACCCAGCTCGCTCTTTCGGCTGCAAGTCCGATTTTTAAGGGAAAGCTAGCAGATATTGATACTCGATGGTCCGTAATGGCTCAAGGAGGAGATGATCGAACAGCAAGCGAGCGTGATGTGAATAGCAGTGTATTTATTCCAAAGTCGCGCTATGACTCGATCTCCTTCTATATTTCTGACGACCCTGCTTTCAAGGATGACTATAATGACTATCCTTTCCCAGTGAACAAAAAGGCAATGGATTTTGCTGCAGAAAAAGCAAAAGAGGTGGGAGTCGAGTTGGATAAGGAGATGCTTCAACACCTGGGTTTCTTGATGATGAGAGACCCTCTTGTGCTCTTCGCTGACCAATTTGAGGTTGATAATACCAAAACTTGCTGCCACTTTGACGTAATCTAAATTCCTATAATCTCTGTTTTCTAATCTCTCCTTGAAAAATAGATCATTCAAAGTATGAACTGGAACTCCGTTCGATTCAAGCCACCACCAGCGTTCGACAGTGAGATTCCCTGGAGAGTTGA
>ENA-UOTX01000089-UOTX01000089.1-compost-metagenome-genome-assembly--contig:-NODE-89-length-94896-cov-9.784484_pt1 | contig 94896 bp, 54 predicted proteins | sample MGYA00238143_ERZ746982 | MGnify/ENA primary metagenome ERZ746982 (study PRJEB28758, sample SAMN06268862) | compost metagenome | isolation source: single cell | place: USA: California, Emeryville, Joint... | reverse complement strand
GATTCGCTTTCAATGACTTCAGCGATGGCTTCGACGGCTTCTTCAACGGTGATTTCTTGTTCTTCAACCTCGACGACCTCAACGACTTCAGTGATGGCTTCGACGATTTCAGCAACCTCCTCAGGGGTGGTGGCGACTTCTTCAGCGATTTCGAGGATTTCCTCTGGGGTAGCAACAACGGTTTCTTCAATGAATTCAATCACTTCTTCAGCGGCTTCTTCACCGACGATTTCAACGACGGTTTCAACAGCCTCTTCAACGGCTTCGTGAATGGCTTCTTCAACAGCGAGGACTTCCTCAACGGTTGGTTCTTCGTAGACCTCAACAGCAGCTTCAATGATCTCGACGATTTCAGCAACCTCCTCAGGGGTGGTGGCGATTTCTTCAGCGAGTTCAATGACTTCTTCGAGGGTGACGACTTCGTTGTCAGCAATGAATTCAGCAACGGCCTCAACAGCAGATTCGCTTTCAATGATCTCAGCGATGGCTTCAACAGCGACTTCTTCGCTGATCAATTGTTCGTCAACAGTGACGACTTCAACGACTTCTTCAATGGCCTCAACAACAGCTTCAACTTCAGCGGCGCCTTCAACGACTTCTTCAGCGATTTCGAGGATTTCTTCAGCAGTGGCAGCTGGGTGCTCCTCAATGAATTGGGCGACTTCCTCAGCAGCGCTTTCTTGGTCGAAGTCAGCGATTTCAGCGACGGTTTCAACAACAGCTTCAGCTTCAACAGCAGCCTCGACTTCAGCTTCGATGGTGTAGACGATTTCTTCTTCCCAAGCTGGGACTTCTTCGTAGACCTCAACAGCTTCTTCGATGATGGTGATGATTTCAGCAACCTCCTCAGGGGTGGTGGCGATCTCTTCAGCCAATTCAACGATTTCATCAATGGTGACGACTTCGTTTTCAGCAATGAATTCAGCAACGGCCTCAACAGCAGATTCGCTTTCAATGACTTCAGCGATGGCTTCGACGGCTTCTTCAACGGTGATTTCTTGTTCTTCAACCTCGACGACCTCAACGACTTCAGTGATGGCTTCGACGATTTCAGCAACCTCCTCAGGGGTGGTGGCGACTTCTTCAGCGATTTCGAGGATTTCCTCTGGGGTAGCAACAACGGTTTCTTCAATGAAATGGACGACTTCCTCAATAGCGTCTTCATCATCAATGATTTCAGCGACGGCTTCAACGGCCTCTTCAATGGCTTCTTCAAAAGCGATTTCGGTGGTGATGTAGACCTCTGGGGCTTCTTCGTAGACCTCAACAGCGGCTTCGATGATTTGGACGATTTCAGCAACCTCCTCAGGGGTGGTGGCGATTTCTTCAGCCAATTCGTGGACTTCTTCAGAGGTGACGACTTCGTTTTCTTCAATGAATTGGGCGATTTCCTCGACAGCGGATTCACTTTCAATGACTTCAGCGACAGCTTCGACGGCGGTTTCAACGCTGATGGTTTGTTCGGTGTCTTCGACGACCTCAACGACTTCGGTGATGGCATCAACAACAGCCTCAACAACAGCTGAGGTTTCAGCGACTTCTTCAGCTAATTCAAGGATTTCTTCTGGGGTGGCAACTGGGTTTTCCTCAATGAAATGAACGATTTCCTCAACAGCGGCTTCGCTTTCAACGATATCAGAGATGGCTTCAATAACCACTTCAGCGAGGTCTTCAGTTGGGAGCCAGTATTCGTCAACCCATTGTTCTTCAACCTCGACGACCTCAACGGCTTCTTCGATGATTTCGACGATTTCAGCAACCTCCTCAGGGGTGGTGGCGATTTCTTCAGCCAATTCAATGACTTCGTCAATGGTGACGACTTCGTTTTCTTCGATGAATTGGGCGATTTCCTCGACAGCGGATTCGCTTTCAATGACTTCAGCGATGGCTTCGACGGCTTCTTCAACGGTGATTTCTTGTTCTTCAACCTCGACGACTTCAACGACTTCGGCGATGGCCTCAACGATTTCAGCAACCTCCTCAGGGGTGGTGGCGATTTCTTCAGCCAATTCAATGACTTCTTCAAGAGTGACAACAGGGTTTTCTTCAACAAAGGTGACAACTTCTTCAACGGCATCTTCATCATCAATGATCTCAGTAACAGTCTCAACAGCCTCTTCAACAGCCTCATTGGTGGCCAAGCCAACAGAGGCACAAATGCCACCTTGTTTGCAGGTGGTTCTGAGACCTGATGTTAAAGTCAGGCCCAGAAGTAATAAAGAAAGGACGCAAAGAGTATTGAATCTCATTGGTTAGCTTAGGATAAGCGATTTGGTACCGTGAATTGGTTTTGATTATATCCTTGGAAACCTTCTCGGTTTAAATAGCCACACTCTATTTGCCGTTTTCCAGAACAGAATCCATCAGTTTTAATTCAGTCGTTTAAATGCTAACCGATTCTATTCGGTTTTGAAAATTTGATCAAATATTCAATTTAATCCATCGAAATAATGCTAATTTAGTTCGATCGTAACCGATCTCAAAAGTTAGATAGTTATTAATGAAAGCGGCAGGTAGCGATCAATAGTTAGAAAACGACGATAAAACGAATGTACAAAAACCTCACTACCTACCAGTAGTGATTCGTTTGCTGTGGGAAAAATATTGAAAGTATTGGTTCTTGACACTTCTGCTTTGCAGAGACCAGTTCTATGGATCTCCATAAGATGGAATTTTGCTAGTCACAAGCGGAAATGAGCACATTATTGATCTCTCTGATCGGACAGAAAGCAAGATTGTACATCCTTTTGAAAGGATTTACTCAAATATGCATTATTTTCTTATGTTCAGACATACGGACGACCATCTGTTTACTCAGGGATGATTTACGCCTTTAAATGGAGTCGCCATGTGAGTATGATAGCACCAATCTGGACGATTCAAGTGATTGATTTTAGATTAGAGAGAAAACCCTTTTTGCTGGCCGTTCCATTTCGAGTAATTAAAACCCTAGTAGATTTAATGTCATGAGATGATGTTTCGTCTGCTTCATAAATGATTTTTCGAAGGATAAAGATACACAACTGATACGAAGCATAAATTAATGAATCCTCCTGGTATTTTCTAGACCATCATTATTAACTGGTATTTACGATGAGGGTTTCGTGCTGAATTCTTCTTCTTTTTATGTTATGTTTTGCAATCTAATGAGTCAACTGCAGCTTATCCTATTCATTAAGTTTGCATTTCCAGAAAAGTTATTGCCTCATATGCTTGACAACAAAACTAAATTAATCAGGCACATAGCCTGGTGTTAAGAAGACTTTAATGAATTTTTGTTGTTGTGTAATTTGCATACGATATTAATTTAATCTATTTCAATAAATTCTACTATGGAAAACTCCAAGCTCCAAGAGGTTTCAACTTCAACAACAAGTAGCTTTGCTTATAAAATCTTTCATTTTCATGCCTTGTTCAGGCAGCAATCAACAATTGAGCCAGCCAAAATCTCAAATTACAACCATAGGTAATTTTTTCTCGAGTTCTGTCACATATCACACGAGCTAGGGAGCAATGAGAAACGCTTTGCTTTCTCTGACCAAAAATCTAACACCATCTACATCTATGACCTACAGACAGGGAAACGCCATTCAGTTTTTGACGGCGTCCAGTTAAGTGGAGAAAGTATAATCACTTCAATCCTAAAGAATTCGACTTAGCGTTCTTGTTGCAGATTCATGGCCTCAATTAAAGCAGATCCATAACACAAATCTATTGATATCAGCCGATTATTCATCCTCTGAGTGCGCAAATTTCGAAATAATTAACTTTTCAGACCGGTCTCACGAAGGACCCCGAAAGGGCACTCGGTTCACATGTGGTAAGGTGATTGGCAGTAAGCTCTCTTCCAAGCAACTTGTGCTAATTCCAATTGAATAAAGAGGTTGGAGAGGGAGATCTCGCAGTCAACAAGAAGCGCTCATTTGCTGCCTTGATACCAGTCAAAAACAAAATTTCGTATCATTTATTTGACTGCAATACTTTTGAAATTGTGAGAAGAACTCAATGGCACCCAGACTTTAAGAGTAAATAACAGAAAACTTCTTCGTCATTTGATTTCCTCTTCTTTACAAAGACCGAATTGCTTCATGGGATTTCGATCCTTCAGGCAAAATAATCAGTATCGTCGATTGGTCTGGGATTCTTTTATTATGTGATGTGGATACAAATGCTAAATTGCATGAGCTATCGTTACCCATGTCCAAAGACAGCGCGAGTATCAATTATTTATTTGAAGGCATTTTTACACCGCTATAAATAAGGCTCAACCAATAGATCCCGATGGAGTCCATTAGTGAGTGATCCAACTATCTTTCTGAAGCACGGTTATCATAGACTCAATGTCCTGGATGTAGAAAAACAGTGTCTCACTTTAGGAGAAGGCTTGAAGCTGGGAGAAGCTTGGTGTAATTAAAACAGAATGTTACTCGCGGCTGAGTTGAAAATATTAGTGACATACTCCATGGATCCTTCAGTCGACGGGAATCTCGTTGCAACTGCCGGGGATGATAGCTTTGTGCATGTATTTGATAAAAGAGAAAGCAAAATTGTAAAAACGTTCAAGGATCTTCATAAGGGTGAGTGAATATGTACTTCTGTGTTGGTTATAAGTTTTTATTCGGTTAGAGCCAATTTATGCAGTAAAATGGAGTAATGATGGGGCTCTGCTGGCAACGGGTTCGAACGATCACACAGCTAAAGTGGTTGATTTCCGAGCAGATGGAAAGGTGATATGCGTCGGATCTGCAGGGAGCAGTAATGAATTAACAATTAAGACTTGAAATTGCTTAATTCATTTTTAATTCAGAGGGCATACGGTCAGTCTGCTTCTTGGAGGAGTAGATACTTGGATAGATAACGTGTTTGCTAGTTTTAAGTCAGAGCGAGCAATATGCCATCACTCAATCTGAGAGTGTTTTGAGAGATTACAATTCGAAAATTCGTTATAATTTGCAAATTTACAAACAAAAAAAAAAAAGGTTCTATGAAAATTTATGATAAAAAAAATTTTTAAAATTCTCTTCTAAGCTGTCTTCTAGGCAGGAAATCATACTACATCAGGTGTTATAACAGAGAATAAGTTTATGAGCTCTAGCCTCTTTTTTCTTCAATTTCTTCCTTAACCCAACTTCCTTCGCAGCAGTAAAGGTAATAGTAGGAAAAAAAGAATCATGGTCTTTTACACAATTACAACAGCTCGATTGAGAAATTAAAAGAAAGCAAGCTGATGATATTTTCACTAGAAGTCAGATTCAATATTCCAAACAGAAAGAAGCCTACTCCAATCAAGTGTTGCTATGAATTTCCCCTCTGGATTGATACTAAAGCTGATATCGAGCTGTTGTTGATTAGTCTAATATCTTTGATTTCAAATTTTATTTCAACAATTACCAATTGCCTTTAACCCAACCAAACTGCTTAATTATAGTTGTTGAATACATTATTTGAATTGCTAAATAAAGATACACTCCTGCTACGGAGTTCCGGCAGCTTACACATTTATTAACAGCAATGTTGTTTGTAACTTATCGAATAACTTATGAAAATGGCAGTGACTTAGGTGCAAGAAGCTCTAATTTTGTTCTCATTCATTCCAGAATCTTCAGCTCGAATTCACTGCTCTTCATATTTGACTGAATGTTTGGTGGTATTACTCTTATTAAGCAGTTTGTTCTTTCGATCTACAAATTCGAAGGCAAGATTAAGAGGAATATTATTTTGAAAAACTCACGTATTCGCTTGGATCTTTAGGCACCTGACGCCAAAAAGTGAAATATGCCACGATTACAATACCGTAAAAAAGGACCAGAATAATAATCCCCCCATACACAAAGGCGTTTTGCTTTGTATCTATTCCAGCTTCATACTGTTCCATCAAGTAACTAAACGCTTGTCGAATGTAAACATGCTGCGAGGTGTCTGAGGATGACAATAGTTTGTATTAAGTCAACGAAAAGGTGCCCAATATATACCAGCTTCTATGGCCTGAGTGGTCTTCAAAATATTCAGCCAGTTGTTCTTTTGAAGATTGCCAGGATAATATTGAGGTGAGTACACCACCGTATAGTTAACTATTGAATCCGGGAACTTCATCGTCGGCTCGCCCTTGAATTTCTTGTAAAGATCAAATATATACTGCAGATTCTTCAAGTGCTGCGTTATTCGAGCGAACAGTCCACGAATCAAATTTTCATGTGAGGGATCACAATAATCTCTCAATTGGCACATGCGGCTTAATGATAATTCCTAAAATTTCAGGTATTCTTAATTTTATCACCTTTTAACCCGGAGCTTTACCGGTTCCAATTCAAAATAGCGGTAATACATATTTCTTCTAGTATGTTCTTCAACGAATTCTAGAGCATTTCTATTCAGAATAGGGAATTTATTGTCGATTATCAGTTGTCTAATGAAGGCGTTAAGAGGGGGAATAGCCAATGAGTTTATACCTTTCAGCGTTCAAAACAAAGCCAAATAAGGACTCAGCAGAAGACGCAGAGTCAAAATCTGAGAAAATACCAATGATTTGGTTGAGAAAATAAATTGAGTGGGTATATTGTCCCACTAAGCAAAGTAGAAGAGAGCTTGCAGAGATTATAAGTCGCAAAATCGGCCGTTTTCGACTTCTCCCAATGTTTTTAATATCCTTTCTCCGGTGCTGTTCGGTTGAATCTGATGGAGAATCGATTTGGTTTTCAAAATTCTCCTCCTCATTATTATCGCCATCACCTGCCTCGAGGCTCGAGATGAATATTCTGCATTTTGATTGTAGTGCTTTTACGGTTTCGTCAGGTATAGCTGACAACAGAGCCAGAGCCTCTTCTCTGCCTTTGATAGCTCTTGAGAAACCAGATATAAGCACGATGAGCACTAATAAAATCAAACAAGCAGGAACGATAAGAAAAATAAGGACGCCGTCAGTGGTTTCTAAGAAACACTCATACACTTCTGAAGTATAAAATTCCGAGGATTGTCGCAGGCCGCGATAGAAGTGATTGAAGCTGTTGTAAAGCACATAGTGAAGATCTGAGTTCGAAGCATTCAGATTCTCAAGTGGGGTATATATCACTTTTCGTGCCTTCGAGACGATTTGTTGGGCCGCTTCGTTGAGGTTGACATGTATGTTTGATCTTTGATCATTTTTTGAAAAGGTTTGCATTTCTATTGAATTCTCTCGGAGTAAATTCAAATGTGATGCTGACAGTTGTAGCGTCCCTATCTGAAGAGTGCTTCCAATATTCTCCATATCCGAGGTGGCATTGCCAACCCTCTCTCTTAAAAACTTGTCCGAGTGGTTAGTGGCAATTCCCATATTCATAAGCAAAAGACTCTGACTGTCCATCACAATGCGTTGAAGCTCTGAATTCTGTTGATTTGAAAGGGCTACGAGATGCATTCGGTGTTTCAATTCATTAAACCCCTTGATATCAAGAATGTGAGTGACTGGAGTAATGATAAATAGGATAATGAGAAGGATTTTTGCAGCCTTTCTCAGATATCGAATCAAACAAAGCTGACTCTTTTCGGCGTTCGCTTTAATCAAAGCTTGAGAAGATTCAAAAGTTGGGTTTAAACTCTTGTGTTCTTCAGATTTCATATCCTCTCCAGCATCATTGACGGGATGATATTCATTTGAATCTATTTTTTTTCCCTCATGGGTATTCATTTCCCTGGCGCGACGCATGATACGTTCTCCGGCTTCTTTGTCATATCTGACCTCAGTAAGGAATTTAGCGTAGGCCTCGAAAGCCTCGGATGACTTTGGATACATTTCTACAAGCTTATTCCATTGTCCTTCTGCGTTTGCTACAGAATTATCGATTTTGAATGCAAGCTCAGACAGACTGGCAAGGTCAGGATTATCTCGACTTAAATGCGACCAAAAGTCTAAATGAAGTCGTGCTGATTTTTCGGAACTTTCTTGGCATATTCGCAGATGACTAGTGAAAGAATTGTCAATTGTTGTGTCAAAGTCACTTTGCCATTTATTTTGACTCTGGACGCTTTCTTCTTCGGCAATATTGTTGTATTTATGAAGCGGATTCATCGTTTCGATGAACTTTTGATTGACTTGTGTTTACACTTCACTGATTTCCAATTTGAAAATCAGATAAAATAAACTGTATCAAAGCATTTTCTGCTTATAAAATCTTGATCATAAAAGTTTGGCTCAATCAAGTCTATTTTAACAAAAGGTCGAGTCGAAATTTGAATAGGACTGTACTCTGAGAAATCACTTGATTTTCAGTGGCCAGAACCTTGCAAGAATGCTAACTCATCTTCTTGCGGGCTCGAAACTAAATCAGTGTCCATGGTCCATCCACTCCCGTCATTAATTAATTTATTTATATATTCCGTGATCCCCGATGAAACTAGTGAAAGACTTTCATGCAGAGCCCTTCAATATTTATTAAATCGTTATTTTTGAAAATCATAGCTGAACAAGTGGGTGCTTAAAATTTTATAAGATAGGTGAAAAATTGAGGGGAAGTAAGCACCGTTTTTTTTTCAAATAAAAGCCACAACCGCTCGTTAAAATTCATTTTTGGAGCAACTAAGTTGGCAGAAAAATCGTAGTCTGCTGCTTTGGAAAACTTCACCTTTATCAACAAGAGATCAAAGTGTTGCTTTCTTAGTTCCAATAAGTATTGACTAAAATAGCATCGAAAATAAATTAAACAGAACAATTGAAAGTACTTTCTTTTCCTTAAAAAATTATTATTGGTAATTATCAATTTTTAGCGATTTTTTTTTTTTGAAATCCATTTATAGCATAGGATAAATTATAAATTTCATTCGAGATTTAATACGCTAAAAGGGAATTACTTTATTTGGATTTGGCGGAATGGTTTCTTTAGACACTTCAAAAATTCAAGTGTTCAACTCTCTAATTAATGCAGAGGTCCCAACCGAAGTATCGAATAGCATCATTAGACCAGATGCTCTCAATCGAGTAAAACGTTTATTGGTGCAGGAGGTTCTAATAGATAAACAATAATAGAAGTATTTAGTATTGGACCTTGACGAAACCCTTATTCACGCCAAGAACTATGAATTTGAAGGTGCCACGATCTCTACTGAAGTATTACCTTTTTCCTTTGTGAATTTTTGTCCTCACAGTAATGCATTAGGTCAACTGCAGAGGAAATGTGCGGACAGTCTATATCTCAAAGAGGCCAGGTCTCGACAAATTTCTGAGCAAAATGACAAAACATTATGTTTTGGTTCTCTTCACCGCGAGTGTCAAAGAGGTAATCTGTCAGCGTTAACCGCTCACTTCATCAACTTTTCATTTATGTTTCCCTAGTATGCACATGCAGCAATAGAAGCTCTCAATCTTCAATTCCATTTCACAAAAATCCTTGATCGAAAATATTGCCGCTTAAACTCTCAAAATCAATTCGAAAAAGACCTTTCAATTCTTGGGCTTCCACCCTCAGACGTCATCTTAGTTGATGTAATCGATAAACATCATTCAATAGCCTTATTTGGTATCATAATCTAACTCAGGATTCAATCATACAGGTCAAACAACAGTCAGAAAATGTGTTAACTATATCTCCTTTCACTGGTAATCCTTCTGATAATCAACTCCGGGTTATTGGAAGTTTCTTGAAAGAGATTTCAAAAATTGAGGATGTAAGAAACGTAATGGACAGGTTTGTGGCTTATAAATGCAGAATTGAAGCAGAAAGACGAATCGACCAGATACAGACCACTCAAAATAGCATTGGACCCAAATTCATGAGGAATTTTCATCAATTGCAATATACCCAGAGAAAAGACTCATTTTCAGGGTTCACAGATGATTTTGGAGACATAGATGAAAATGCTGAGGGAGAAGAAGTGAAATTTAAGGTTCGAATGATACATCAACAGACAAGAGCGAACTTGAAAGAATTAAATGCTCCCCAAAGGTCAGAGTATGATGACCTTTTAATTAACAAGTTCAGAAAACTCAAGCCTGCAAAAGAAATGTGTTTGAAATATAAAATACCCACAAATTTGCCAAGTGACTATAAAAGCTATATTCCCATGACACTTTGCCCATAAAGATTAAAGAGCATTTGCAAGACCCAAAAGCTTGATGCTCCTGTTTAAATTTTCATTTCTATTCGATATATATACACGCAGAGACAACCTAATTTCATATAATGTTAATTCCAGCAGCGAAAACTTCTTTTCTTACTCTCCTATAAATGGTTTTATAGAATATACAATAAAAAGAGAACGAAATGCCTTTCTACAACAAGAAAAAGAATCTTACAAATGGATAATTTTATAATAACTATAAATTTTGTGGTTTCTACAATAAGATTTCCTAAGAAAATTCTGAGTTGAGTTGGTATCGGGGATGACTTTATGACATCAATAAAAATTTCAACCATTATTCAAGAAATTTGATTACTGAACCAATGAGGTTTATTATTAGTTTTTTTTTTTCTTCCCTATAATCTTTTATCTTGAGATTCTTTATACGAGTTATATTCAGACATTAGGTTCAGTCAACAAAAAAAGTAAGGAAGTAAGGAAGAAAGGAAGGAGATGTATATTGCCACTTGATAAATACTGATCAGAATGGTAGTAGTTATTAGTATATGCAAAACAAATTTCTAGAAAGAAATGAAGTTTTTGTTTTATTTTGTTTTGTTTTTTATTTTAGAAATCTACTTTTTATTCGTGACAAAGAATTGGCTATTTATTTTACGCTACTCTCAGAAGCTGCCATCAGTGTATTTCATTTAAAATAATTGGCCTCTCATGTTTTGTACTGGAATTCAATCAATATTTATGCCATTGTCTGCATTCTGATTTTATGTACTCATGAATATAATCTTATACTCGAGCTATTCAACACCAATAATGTATTGAGAGAAAAAGCTTGAAAATTCAAATCAGTTATTTGAAATTAAATGACCCTAGAAACGCTCGAATCAACCGTCACAGAGTGCGCCCAATTATCTTCTTGATCAATAGCCAAAAAGACCACATTTCTTACAGCTCATGAAAAGAGCAAAGACTCACTTTGATATCGCTTTTATTTTCGTTTATCTATTCAATTGGAATTTCACCATTATTATTCATTAATTTCCTATACAAATAAGATTGAACTAACATTATGACTTATCTAGAAATCATGTGTTGTTGATTTGAAGTCCCATCTTCGATCTCTAAAACTGCGTCTTTAAATTCACTTCATTCATTCGAGCCCAAAGTGGTATCTCTCAAGAGATATAAGGTAATTCGATTGATATTCTTGTTTACAAAAAGCAAACTGAATTGAAAGGTTCTATATGTTTAAATTCAAGAAGTTAGTGGGAATATAGTTGAGAGTACTTGTTTCCTCCTGCCCATATTTGAAGCTTTTAAAAAGTTTTGCTGCTCTCATATCTATAATGTCTCCCAAACCCTTTGACTGAGCAACAGCGATGAAATTACCGCAATTGCTCCAACGTAAGCATGCTGTCTCTTCTAATTTGCATTATGTAACAAGATGCTCATTCTATTATTAGAGTACCTCCTGATGGTGTAATCTCAATTGCCGAAGCAATCTTTGAGACACGTAGATCAAAGATTCTCGCTTCTTTTCCCGTTGTCGATAGTGCTACGAGATTACGATCAACGCCACATGTATCAAAACCAAAATTATCTGACACTTCAATTTGAAAGGGGAAAAAATCATGGATTTTAAAATTTTTTTTTTGGGTTAAGAAATGAGCTACCTGCGCCTTCGCTTCCATCTCTTAAAATGGTCATGGCTTTTGGAGAACTCAACTGATTTTTTTCAATGTTGAGGACATTCAACTTGCAATCATATCTCATGACAAAAACAGTGTCATCTCCAGCGAATGGGCTCCATCTACACTTCGAAGAAAAACCTAGGTTGATGTATGTAACTTGGATTAGCAACCAATTAACCTCCTCGATTTGTTAACTTCGCACTTGAAAGACATTCATGAGTATCGATATCTGAGACGGAGAGAAGCCCTCTCCAATCAAGCGTCACAATGCGTGTTCCTTCTGGATTCATGGAGAAACTGACTATCTCGTCTTTTCAAAAACGAAAATATGAACAGGATGGTGAGAAGAAAGCGGATTAAGTGTTTCTACCATCGCTTCCTTTTATCCATTTGGCTTTTCTCATCAAAAGCAATTCAGTCTTTTCACCATTGTTTTGAAACTGAAATAGATGATAGGCAACTTTGCCCATTTGAGGGATCAGTGCGATCAGTTTTCTATTCACGTTGACTGCGATATCACCTTGGCCTACCTCTGTTGAAATTAGATATGCACTTATAATTTGAAGTGTCATTGAGCCAGTACCTGCACCGCAAGCTTCTTCAAATGTATAGACGCTTTGGACTCTGCCTCTTTTAGAGACATCAAAAACCCCAAAAGTTGCTGCTTTAAAGCATTTATGGATACATGAAATGAGCATCGTCGTCCCTGGAATCTCCCTCACATGAGAAGTTTCTAATCATGTTAGATTCATAATAACTAAGGAAATACTTCCATTACAACTTTTTAACCGTGGTCCAGAGAACGTGGAGTACTCCTGGCCAGTGTCAACTTCGTAAATTTCGATTTGATTAGCATCCCTTTTACTGCTGAATGCGACTAGCTTTGAAGATCCAAAAGCTTTTCCATCCATATTATAATTAATTGCATCAAATATAACCAATTTCATAGTTTACCGATATTTGTAGAATCTGAATTTGATTGATGGATCTGAGATAGCATCTTTAAGTTAGATAAGTATGGGTGATTGAGTTTGTCGTAGAAGTGGTCTCTTTCTTTCCAAGTTGATCACCTTTCTGATGTGTTTTCGAATAAATTATAAATTGATTTAATCAGGATTTGTTTCTGAATCTCGATGCAAATTATGTCGTAAACGGAAATGTTTGCTAGAAGCAGGGACACATCATCGCTCATAGCTGTATATAATGCTAGACAAAGCCTTGACTATTTCTAGAAAAAATTGTACCTGAGACAATTACCGAAGATCAAGTTACTCATTCAGAATAACATTAGTACTGCATGAGTTGCACAGATCAGAAACTAGCTAAGAAGCTCGAGTCTGCTTGATTTCCATGTGTTTGCATGAAAACCAGTTAGAAGAAAAGAATATGCAAAAGACAATCGCTTTTACTGCAATCGTTGCCTTTATCAGGAAAGGGATAAATCTTACCAAGAAAAAAAATGGATAAATATTTTCAAATTCTCAAAGTTACTATTTGAAGACAATAAAACAGCGATCATAGAGCTTTGAGTTCAAACAATCTTATATCGTGCGATAAATAACCCTCGATGAAATTACTGGAATCACCGAATCAAACTCATTTTTCATAAAAAGCAAACTGAAAAGAGAGGATCTATAGAGGAGAGAGTCAAGAAGGTAGTAATAATAATGAGAAATACCAGGCTGCCTGAAACTTCTCAGGACTTGCTCCTTTCTCATGTCAATAATATCTATTGCTTTCTGATCTCCTGTGATAGCAATTAAATTGCCACATTGACTCCAGCTTAAACAATTTGTTGAATCTAGTTTGTGTTATCTTCAATCGAGTTTTAGTGTAGTTTAATTACATTCACTACCTTCTGATTCGATCTTTATAAATTTTGCAATCTTCGAGGCACGAATATCAAAGATTCTGACATCATTCCGAATAGATAGCGCCACAAGATTGCTATCAATTTCACAGGTATCAAAGCCAAAATTGGAGGGCGCTATTTTGTGGGGGGAAAAAAAGGGCAAGGTGATGGGAGGAGAGCATTTTGGTGGATTTGTTACTCTCTTCTTGCTCCTTATCTTGCAAAGTTGCCATGGGTTTTGCAGAACTCAATTTATTTTTCTCGACATTGAGTACATTCAGCATGCAATTATATCCCACGACAAAGAGAATGTCGTCTCCGACGTTTGGACTCCATCTGCACTTCGAGCTAACCCCTTGGGGAAGCTGTAAGGGCAAATTGATAACCGCATAAAAATCAACCTCTCAAGTCTCTTCTTGATGCATGGAAAAACTTACTATCATGGCTGAAAAAAGATGTGATAAGGAGGTGCATCAGAATTAAATTGAATAGGGATCTGAGTTAGAGGCCATCAGAGAGGTAACATATCTATACACTTGAATTGTTGTATCCATTTGGCTTCCCTCAATAATCGTATTTCAGTTTTCTCACCAATGTGCTGATATTGGAATAGATGATAAGCAATCTTTAGCGATTGAGGAATGACTGCAATCAAGTTTCTTTGACTATTCAATGCGATATCTCCTTGGCTAATAGCTAGTCATTACCATTTTTCAAACCTTCTGTTTAGTAATTCATCTTATCATTACCTCTTATAACCTCTTCGAAAGAGTAGATACTATTAACTATATCTTTCTTTGAAACATCAAATATCCCAAAATTTCCTGCATAGCCGTCATGAATGCATGAAATGAGCAACGTCTTGCCTGGAATGCCCTTTATATGTGTGGTCGCTAGTTTTAATGTTTACTATCAAGATTATCGGAAAAAGTTTACCGGCTTTGCAATTTTTTAGCTGTACGCCATCAAAGGTTGAGTACTCTCTACCAGAGTCGATCTCATAGATTCCTATTTTGTTGTTCCCATCTTTACTACTAAATGCGACCAGCTTTGATAATCCAAATGCTTTGTATTCATTTCATAATTAATTCCATGACCAATTGCAGTAGCATACCTATATCAGTTGAATCCGGAATTGATTGATCCGATTTCGACCACATCTTTGAATTGTTTCACAATGCTCCTACCTGTCTTCTTTTTTTTAATTTATCTCGTTTGAACGAACAGATAATTTTTGTTTTGCTGTCAAATAAATCTTAAACAGAATCAATATGAATGCAAAGCTTTACTTTTTGCTTTAATAACATAATGGATTCTTCTTTTAAAAGTTGCAAGCAAGAGATGCATATAAAACATAGTAGTTTTGTCATATACTGTAATTTAACTGGACTTCTTTGAAATGTGGCCTTGTAATGTTTTTATCTTCAACAAAGCCTATCCAAACGAAAAATACAGCTTCAAGGTGAGAAAATTATAAAGGTTAACAAGGCCAAAATTCGAAATAAGGACAGTTTTTTAACCCCAATGATCAGTTATTTGGCCTTCCTTTTTTTCGGGATGACATGATTTTAATTCTTCTGGTATATAAAGTTTTCTCAAGGTTCAGTCAAATGAAACCTCGCTTTCTCAAGAAGAAAATGAAATGTGACTCTCTAAGAATGTCTTCGGTAGAGCATTTAAAATTTCAATGGAGTCATCAAGTTAGCAAGAAAAGAACAAGATGGCTCTCTCTCGGCATTAAATTTCACTTCCTCTCTCTCTCACACACATACAAAGCTATGAAGCAGGAAATTTGAGCTTTACAAAAAAAACACACTGGTTTCTAATATTACAGTGATGCCACTGTATAGAGCATGCTCCCAATTATTAGCGGATATATTTCTGCGCTTATCAACCAAAGTTAATTCACAGGAAAAATTATTAACTGAATGAGTAGCCAGATATCGCAGCCTTCATTTGGACCCTCTAAAATAGGAAAGGATTTGGTTGTTCAAGTCTGCTTCGGATTTCTTCAGATCAAAAGAGTACTGCTGCGAATATAGAGTTTGATAACTGCAAATTCGGATCTTTTTGTCAATTTTCACTGTGATAATGCGACTTCAAGGACATATTGGTAGATAAAGGCAATGGCCATGCTCAGAGATATCTTGGAATTATTCAGTTTTTTTGTTGATTCTTCCGGAAATGAGCAAAAGTTATGAACATGGGAACAATTTTAGCTGGGGTTGTTTATTATAAATACATTTATCAAAAACCCTACTAAGGTTCCAGATCAGAATGAAAGGAATTAAATTCGGATTTATGAAACTGCTTCCAGAAGAGCTTTCGTACTTGCTGAAAATAAAGCTTCTATGCATTTGAAACGTTTACCAGAATCCATTGACTAGTCAGGATAAACGGCCTTGAAATTTACTACATTCATTATAAACTGTGTCATTCTTAACTTTAAAGCGAAAGCATAGAAATACCGATTATTGTAGGTGAATACCCATTAAATTTCTGAAGAGCCTAAACTTTGATAAAATTATTCAACTGTTCTCTTCCAAACAGGACCAAGTGATGAAATAAATTGAGTGAAACCGGGAAAAATGAGCTTGTTTCAAGGGCAATGCTGCATGATTTATTTTTTATTTTCTTTTGCCCTTTAGTTGTGAAAACTCAAAAATCTTTGTACTTGCAGATCAAATTAAGGGCCTTTAGGATTAGTAATATCCTTCTCGAAAATGATCCTATTTTGAGTCGACAGGGTAACCTAACAAGTATTCAAAACCCTAGCAGGCCTGAGAGATACAAGCAACTGCCATTGGGACTCATTATTAGATGTATTGAGAGGATTCAAATTTAGTACACTCTTTTAAAGCAAATATCATATCGAAGTTTGAGAGAGAAACCGAGGATTCTCTCTGATGCAGGCTTAAAGTTCATAGGAAACATGGAGACATTATGAGCATGTTTTTAACGCTGATATTGAATTCTGAAAAAATTTAAAGCTATTTTATTTGTTTCTTTCTGAGCAATTTTTTATAAAATGTATTTTCCAGTGAAATCCAATTTTTGTAATCAAACTCCATCCATGTCATTCAATTTTATCGAAGCATTTAATAAAGTATCTTAGCAGAAAGTTTTATTTGATATGTGTTCTAAAGGTCCTCTTTTGTCTAAGAGAAAAAGGTCAAGCAGTACTTAAAGAAATGCTTGACTTTCATACTATCTGATATCTCTGCTTGAGATAAGGCATTTTCTAGTCAAATAAGAAAAGAGCAAAGATGAAGGTCCAGGACTACCCTTTTCTCTTTTCAGTATTACTGGATTCCACGGTATAATTAAATGCACCCTACGCATATCAAATTTTTATAAGAAAATTCACTACCAATTAGCATTGTTAATTTTATTACCGAGGTTTTGTCTGAGTTAAAAGTTAGTACCCTGAGCCGATTCAGGCAAAAGCCTCTTATTAAATTAAACTTGAAATAATTTAAAGCATTTATCGAAAAATCACATCATGTCTTGCGCAGAAATTGTCACGTTCTGCTCGCAGAAGTAAAGGCTAACTATTGCCCTTTCTTATCAAAGACAATTAGGCCAACCAAAGAAGCAAGCAGCAGAGATCAGCCAGAGGCTACTAAACGAGTAGAGACATTGTTCAAGGTTCTTAACACTAACAATTACTTAGAAATATTTGGTCCTTGATCTCGATGAGACTCTCATTCATAGCAGACCTTATGAGTTTGAAGGCGCAACCATTTCGACTAAGGTTTCAACAATCCCTCTAAATCTCGAACTCACTCAGCATACCCTTAGATCGAGTGCGGAGGAACCCAACGGACGGTATACGTCTCGAAGAGGCCAGGTCTCGATAAATTTCTGAATAAAATGACCAAATATTATACTTTGGTACTTCTTACAGCTGGCACAAAGGAGGTAAATCTTCTTCTCTAATTGTTTAATAAAACACCCATTAGTACGCCCATGCAGTGATAGAAGCCCTCAACTTCAAATATCATTTTAAAAAACTGCTCCATAGAGGCTATTGCCGTCTAAACGCCCAAAACCAGTTCGAAAAAGACATATCAATACTAGGAATACCACCCTCAGACATCATCTTAGTCGATGTAACCCATCTTCAATTATCTGATTAAGCTTATCTCGTTTTCGATAACCCAAATTAGGATTCCATAGTTCATACTGCACTGCAGCCAGAAAACGTTTTAAGAATCCTACCCTACAAGGGAGAATCTAACGACAAGGAACTCCGAGTCATTGGGAGTTTTCTGAAGGAGATTTCGAAAATTGAAGATGTGAGACACGTGATGAACAGATTTGTAGAATATCGAGCACAAATCGAGAGGGAAAGAGAATTCGACCACCGTGTTGAGACGATCAAAAAAAAACTGAGATTCAAGTCAATGCGAATGCTGAACAACGAAAGCAGTTCGTTCTCATGGCAAAAAAGTAAATTCGAAGACATTGACGAAAATTCTGATGGAGAAGAAGTGCGATATAAAGTCCAAATGGTGAAACAACAGGACAGGACAAACTTGATGGAATTGAATGCATTTCTTTCATCAGAAGACGATTCTTCAACTGAAAGCCGAAGAAGCGCGCAAACTGCTGCTGAAGAGATAAATTTGTCGTATAGAATTCCCACAAATTTACCAAGTATTGGCAAATATTCCAGTGTTTCAATATTCTCTAATTTGAAAATTTCAAAAAGTTGCGTTTGTTAAAATTGCAAGCTTCTTGGCAATTTCTACAATAGCAATACTTTCTTCTGTTTTTTTTCTTCTATTATCTTCTTGTATTTTAAATTGTCGGTCTAGGTGAATATTAGTCTTTCTTGCTGCTTATACTAAACTTCAAACATGGCAATGCCATCGATCAATTCTGACTCATACAAAGAACCGCAGCTGTCATTGAAATAATAGGGCATTTTCTTTTTTTGGATTAAATACTACCTTAAGTTCAATACCAAATTTTCAAACTAAATTACCAATAAATAAGATTTTTTAAACTACTACTAAAACGAAGCAGGGATTGTGGATAAAGCTATCAATCCAATTTCTTAGAGTCTTTAACTCGTTTTTCTTAAGAGATCATCTATTGTTAAGATCTCAATAAGACTACAGCAAAGTATAATTGTAGTTCTTATTTGCACATAATTTTGAATGGTGTAGCTACTCCCATTTGTTATTGCAGAATGAAAATTACAGTAACTTAATTGTTGAGCAATCGAAGCAAAAGAACTTCAAAGTTATTATGCAATTAACTATATGCTGCAATCATTTCCTTCATTTATAGAAAGCAGACGGAATTCAAAGCCCCTGTATTTTTTAAAATGAAGGGATTTCAATCTTTGTCAAATATTGATATTACCTGTTTGATTTTTTGGCTTGAAACTACTTAAAACCTGCTCCGTCCGAAAATCATACACATCAGCCACCCCCTCTTTTCCAGCAGTCGTAAGAAAAGTCCCGCAGCTGCTCCAACGAATGCAGTTAAACTCACCTAATTCACCCTTGTAGACAGAAGTCTAATATGTATTTTGAAATACCTGCGTCCTTATTGCCTCCGAAAGATTTTGCAGTCTTCGAAATCCGAACATCAAAAATTCTTATCTCTTGTCGGTTTCCAGCAAGCGCCAAGAGATTCCCGTCAGTTTCACAGACATCAAGCCCGAAGAGTTCTGAAATATAATTAACAAAAACCAATTGAGCTTGATTTCCACCTTCTTCTTTGCTCTCTTCTTTCGCAATTCTAATTGACTGTTTATGCGCGAGTGTTTGTTTCTCGACATTGAGAATATTGAGTTTGCAATTATATCTCATGACAAAAATATTCCCATCCCCAGCAATTGGGCTCCATTTGCATTTAGAAGCAAACCCTATCTCAACTTTAACTCTTCAACTATAAATGAGAAATGAACCTCCTCGATCTTCTACTTTGATATCAGCCAGGCATTGATGAGTATCAACGTCATAGATGAAACACAATCCTCTCCAGTCGAGTGTAGCAATGCGTGCCCCTTCTTGATTCATGGAAAAATCGACTATTTCATCTATAAGAAGGAGATTATGAGAACTGAGGTAGATGAAGAGAAAATAGATCGAAGCCTCCTAAGAGGGAAAAGATTCAGCATGCTGAAAGGTATACCATTGCTTTGGGCATTCCATTTGGCTTTTCTCAAGAGCAGAATTTCAGTTTTTTCACCACTATTTTGAATCTGAAAAAGATGATAAGAGACTTTTCTCAATTGCGGAATAATTGCGAGCAATCCTCTCTTAGCGTTGTATGCGATGTCTCCATGCCCGACCTCTAAATAGAGGAAAGAGTGTTAACAAAGTATCAAAAGTAACAGAATATAAAGCAATAATGTGGAAATGATAATCGTGAGATAGTGTTATTTAATACCATGGCCCCAAGCCTCGTCAAAGGTATAAACATTTTTGACTCTTCCTTTCTTTGAAACATCATAAATGCCAAAATTTGCTGTTTTGAAGCATTTATGATTCAATGAAATGAGCAGCGTCGTCCCTGGAATCTCTTTAACATGAGTTGTCTCTAATTTGGCTAGCATCAGTGAGAAAGCATAGAGGTTACCGCCAGGAGAATATTGCAGTTGTGGGCCAGAAAATGTGAGGTGCTCTAGGCCAGTTTCAACCTCGTAGATACTAACGATGTTTGATTCGGTGGAAAAAGCGACTAGATTTGATGCTCCAAACACTAGACAATGAAACTGTTCAATGAAATTAGTTTATTACGTTGGAACTTACAATTATCTCTGCCTTTATCCGATTGATCGACTTCAGACTCCATCTGGATGATGAAGATATAGATATCCTTTCTGATCTGCTGAATAATAAATTTTAACCAAATTAAAGGAAGTCTTTCTACATTGTTTGGCGCAGAGAATGAAAGGCATTTACCATGCAACTTTCATTAAATGCAAAACAACGGAAGCAGAATTATTTTCGAATGAAAGCAATTTAATTGCACGAGAGGTGATTGTACGGTGCTCCTACTAGACTAGTTTCCCTGAATTAGAACAAAGTTCCTTAAAAGCATGTAACTATGACTCAACTCAGATCGGTTATTAAATAACATCGAATTAATGAGTAGAATTGTACTTTGAAGACATTAGCTACCAACTCGTCGGAAGAATACATAATTTTGAGCTATCTACTTGGAGAAGTCACAAAAGAAAAATTCTATGCTGTTAAAACATATGAAAAGTATTACTCATTGATTCAGGCTCACAATAAACCTCTTATGAGCATTGTTAATGAGAACAGTCTCAGCAACGAAAATCAATGTTGAATTCGCAAATTTAAAACCTTTCTCTCCTCAGCGCGTACAATAGAAATAATACTTCTACTCATAACCACTCTAAACAAGCGAAAGCTCCTGTAAACATTGTCTCAAGAAACAGTTAATTTCTATTTTACTTCATTGCTGAAGAGAACGTTTTATGCAGTATTGCAAAAATATCTTCCTCGTGATACAAACAAAATTTTACATACAAAGAAGAAGAGAACGACGACAATCATCGCGTCCACACATCAGACATCCGCTCAGCGGAGAACACCATAATCATGTGTAATCATTAAAAATGTTTAAAGAGATACATGAATTTTTCTTACCAATAGAGCTCCTCCTGTACTATTGTTTTCGCTCTTTCATCTTCTCTTACTCTCTCGTCTGCTTTTTCGTTTGCTTTCATTCTAGTAGGAGAGATTGGAGAAGAGCATGGAGAAAGTTTCTCTTTTTGATTCTCGAAATCTGCATTTGATTCTTCCAACGCACCGAATTCGAGAGTTCTCTCTGTACCTATGATGATGATGCGGCTGTACAATCTGATAGATAAACAGAATTACCTTTGTTTTTCGACTCATAGAGCCAAACGTTCGTTAAATTTGAAATGCAGGATAAAACCAAGGAGATAATTCCAAAAGCAAAGAGCTTGATATCGATGAAGTATGAGGCAACCACAGCGGCAAGAGCCAAAGGAATGAGGAGTATTTGCATTTGCATTTTTCAGTGTGCGATATAAAAATATTTTACAAAACGATCTTTATCGAAAGCTGAAAATCACCTCGCAGCAGTTTTTCCTCGTTTCAAATGCAAAAAAATTAAAGAAACGAATATTTTGATTTGCCGCGAATCAAATTAATTGTTGACTATGTAAAAAGATTAAATTGCTTTTCAGCTGATTAGAAGTGCTACACTAGCCATTTCAACTCCAAGAGAAATCCCAAAGGGCTCAAAAGGATTTATGTGGAGTTGACTCTTGCAAGCATTTGATCACTGCTCGCTACAAATTCAGTGAAGATGAGGAAAAGCCTGGGGCTTTAGACTCTTAATCGTTAAATAAAATTTCAGCAATTTAAGCCGTTTCTTGATTTTCAACTTCGAATTCACAAGTCACTTTTTTGCGAAGCGAATTATCTCGCGATTTTCAAAGTTCGGATGCTCTAATGATGCGCATTACAGCAAGCTAACGCGAATGTGGCAATCTCTGATTGGATATTCTCGAATGATTTTGTACTGCTTTGATATTGGAACCCAACTCCAGCATATTCAACAATAGCGATATAATCTTGAATAAAACGGAAAGAGTTGGTGTAGATCATCAAAAGTTAATGCCAAAACTCAGAAAAATTAATGAAACGATCATTATATACTGGTACATGTAACCAGTCAGTTAAAATCCTTTGCTTTGCATTCTTGAGCTTGAGCTGATAATCATTCATTGAGAGAGATATATAAATATATACAAATAAATTAACGCATCATCATTATTATTTGGTCATTTGATGTTTGAAAATCTCTCTTTCTTTTACGAGCGTTCATCAACTGTTAAACAATGTATCATTTCAGAACTCAACTTGGCTCATCGAAGGTATATATACAACATATTGAATTACATAAGCTAGGTTGTCCAAGACAACAATTTAAGAATAAGCACTTTTCAATTAATCTCAGATTATTCTAATTTTTAATTGAAGATTGAGTGTTTAAAAAATTCTTCCTCATATTTCAAATTCGAATGCTACTTTTGCTCTTTGGCTCTGTGCAGTGATTAATTTAATGATTTTGAAATTCTTTTAATCACTCCACATTTCGTCAAAGAGTTACTTTGTTAGTTTTTCATAGTCTTCATATCTAAGATTTAATGATAATTTAATTACCTCATCAAACTGTGCTCTTTTTTATCTACTTTATAGTTATCGATTAGATCGAAACAGTCATTTAATTTGTATAATGATCAAAAGCTGACTCGTTAAACTGAACAAAATTGTTACTCAACGTACTCGATACTCACTTGTTCAAAAACCTTTTTTCATATCATTTCAAATATCAAAACAGCTTTACCATTCCCAACATTCAGTTCAAACATCTCAATTGAAAATCTGTTTTTCGCAAGTCTTATCGAGCTGCTGCTTGGCTATATCGAGATAGGACAACTCATCGCTGATTCATCAGCATAGAGTGATATAGCCTTGTTATAGCATCGTCGATTTGACGGCTCAGAAGCTAAAACTATTTGATTATTGGCGATTTCAAAGGTCTCTTTCAAGATATTTTTTCCTCATTGTAATGCACGAAGCATTTCTTTGTAAGGCTTGTCTAAGAAGATGCTCATTACAATTTGAAATATCCTTCTAGCGACCAGTGAGGTGTTAGAACTGCTTCAACTCAATTTGATTTCGTTTTTTTCAAAAAATCAAATGAATTATTAACTATTTGATTAATTGATTTGATAACTTAAGAGAACATAGCAATAACTTATTATTTGGGAAAGTAATAATGAGTATATTGCGGTATTTTAGCAAGGTGCAGTGAAGTAGTATTCTTCTCAATTACATTTACCTGTCATTCCATCCAGTATTCTATTTGTTTGTTCTAATGATGGTACAAATTACTTAAATAATATGTGTTGGTGATACCAAGTATTTAGTGATTTTATTGAACACTTCAGTAAAAAAAAAAGATTTTTACTTTAATTAAGTAATTGAAGGCGAAAGATTAACTAATAAGTCGCGGTTTGTTCAAAAAGAGTATGTAGTTAGTATGAAAGTAGCGTATACAGAACAAATTCATGTGGTATAGGATTTATGAGCTGAATCTGACAATTATTCAAAGATATTTTCCTTCGTGTTTTATCACTTGGCTCGTTATGTTGTATTTCAAAATGACTCAATTTCTCCTTGATTTTAGTTTCTTTAAGTTAGAAATGATGATTTGGGCTCATATCTCAACAATAATTTCGAGCAACGAGCTATCAACCAATGACGCATTTCAAATCACATGTTTACATAGATAGTTGATACAAGGAAGGGACATTATTACTAACAGCAACAACGACTTGTGTACAAAATGAAAATTTACTCCCAGTTATTTGGATATTTGAGACCACCGAGCAAGCTTAAATACGCACCTTGAGTAGATGTTGTCAATACTCTAAACGACTGTATTACTTGCTGATGTACGATGGCCTTTCTCAAATTTTCGAGTAAATCTCGAGACTCTTTCACATTAAGCGGCTTATCTTTACTTTTTAGGTTCATACAAATAACATCTGCGCTCCTCAACTGATTAACCAAATCAGGAAGCTTCTCACTCAGTGACTTTGTTAACCTTTCAGGCCACAAGTCCAATTCCAAAGTAGATAAATGTTCAAAACTCGGCAAGAAAGCTAGCAGCGACTCCACCTCACACTCGGCAATCGAATGCAGATTTAACGTAAAATCCAAAATTTCTAGATTTTTCGACTGCTTTATCGACTGCACGATCGGTATGATGGATATTTCTCCATTCATCCCTGTCCGGATGGACAATTTAAGATGCCTTATATTCCTTAACTTGCTTATTCCGAGGGCAACCTGGACGATCAACTGCTGATTAAATATAGATTTTGTTGTGCAAGTGTTTATAGTTAATCTCAAATCTTTTAGATTCTGAAGGCTCCCAATTAGCGTTCCTAATAGGTTAACCAATTCAATTGCTGTTTGGGCCATTGTGTCTCCGAAACAGAGTTCGAGATTCAGTTTTTCCAATTGAAGCTGCTTGCTTAACTTCTCAGAGAGAAAGGCTAGAATATCCGAGGATTCTTCGTCAGTAATGCAAAGATTAAGGTTAAATTTTTTCAGATGGCTCTCTAAATCTAAAAATTGCACTGGGAAGAGCTTATCTTTCTTTGCTTGGCTTTCAAAAACAACGAGCTGATATTCTCCAGTGGTAGAATCATAATTTTTCTCGAATTTCAATTTTCGGAATAGTACTCTTGCCAATTTTTCAACAGGAGGTAACTTGCTATTGAAGACTTCACAAAGTAACGACAACTGCTCTTCGTCATCGCTTGGGTCCCAGTACCAGTTCAAAAAACATACATCCAATAATTTAACGGTTGTATTAGCATTTCGAAGCGCTTTGAGGAAATCAATCGTTTGTTTTTTGTTTATATTAAACAAAATTTTGAACTTTTCCATGGTTTTAATGGTATTCAGTATCGCAAAAAGCCTCTTGTAATCAAAATCGAACTCATAATTGTCTGTAAAATAGAGCTCCAATTTGGATAGATGATTCTGCCTTGCCAGAACTTCCCAAAAACTCGAGCATTCGTCCGATTCTTCGAAGTGCTCGATATCTGATGGGACTTTTTTTCGTATTGGAAGCAGACAAAGTTTTAGAGTTTCCAAATTCAGCCACTGCTTGCTGCTTTCTTCTATCACATCAAATCCATTTAAAATTGACGCTGAGACAGTGAGATGCTTCATAGACTTGCTGGCTCTGATGGCACCTCTGATAATCGACAACGTATATTCATCAGGTGCTTGTTCAAAAGGGTCAAAATCCAGCTCGAACTCTTGGCATGAGGAGCTCAGGGTCCGCAGACATGATTTAACTTTTCGGCAATATTCAGGTTTCGGTGGGCGATCGGAGTAGCTGATCATAATATTCGCTTTTGAGGCGTTCTTGGCTCTGCGAAACATTTTCTTTGAAGAGCAATAAAAAGGAGCTGTGGAGATGCATAAATCGATATTGATGCTCTGACATCGCTGAAGTGTGTGAGGAGGAACGTAAGAATTCTCGTTAGCATCGTTTGTGCTGACTGATAATGTGCGGAATGAACGCTGGCGATATCGGAACCAACGAAATGATGAGGTATCACCGATATTAATGTGTTCAAGGGTCATTCTGTTCATAATAAAGTAGGACTCACTGCATTCGTCAAGTGTGACCTCACGTCGGTTGACCAAGCTTCGATTTTGCCGGACTAATGCTGAACGAGCGCGAGCGTTTTCCATTGAATCAATTAGCATTTGGATGGATGGTGAATTTGTGAAAGATTAGAGGAGAAGGAGGTAAAATGAGGTATTTTTGAACTGACGTGATATGACTATGAGTGATTGAGGTGGGATAGTCCGGTTGGAAGGTTGGTCTTCTTTGTAAGTGTAAAAAAATCTTTATAAATTAGAAAAGGCAGCAGTAAATTTGATTCCTTTCGCGATATATAAAATAGGCTTTTTGTCATTAGATTTGATCAGTCAATTCGCAAAATGATTCAAATCCTATTTTATCTGGTTCGAAATACGATCAAGAAATTGCAGTAATAGACCTGTCTAGGATCAGCAGCGCCTCTCAAAAGGTGTAGATATCTATATCAGTATTATGATTTGTTCAATCTCCGAAATGATCCCATGAATACAATTATTATTAACGCCTTCAACTTAGGCAAGAAGCAGGCTATTAAGACCTTGCAATAAAGAGCAATGAACGACGATATTGCTCTCTTGCCTGAATAATCTCACATATCTTTTCTCTAATGACTTTCGATTTCAATCAAAATTGAATTTTTCTCACACGATAATGCGATATTTTTTCCCCTCCTTTTATACCACATTGCTTAAGTTTCTGAATTCTTCCGAAGCAAATTCCTAATGTTTGACTGAAATGATGATTGGTCATCCCTTCTGCATTATATTGAGGATTATAGTGACTCTTGAACTGTATAATTTAATTTTGGGATAAATTCATCATCATCGATGGAAACCTCTCTGGAGCCAGCAATTATTCACTCACTAACACTAATCACAGAAGATCAGATAGAGACTTTGATAAGATATGACATAGTTGTTGGAATTCTATCATTTGTGGGCTCGCTCTTCAATCTTGTTTTCGTTTTCCTCACAAAATCAGGAAAAGAAATCAAAACCATGGTATTTTGTCTCGGACTCATGGATCTTCTCGTCAGTATTACAATCTTTTACTTGCCAGTAAAGTTCACCAGCAACTTTTGGTGCCAGGTCGTTTCTTTCATTCGCCACTTTGGGTTTTCAGGGTCCTTTTTGTGGACCGACTGCTTTGCCTATGCTCTTTATTCATTGGTAGTCAAAGGCCGAGATATTGGACAATACATTAAATCTTATATCGCAATTGCCACAACTGGCGCTTTTCTCAACGGTTCATTAGCTGTTTTAAGAGCATATACCCAAATCAGTCCGACTGGACACTGCATGCATCTTGGATCTAAGAGCGATTTTCTCACTAAACTGCTTGTGAATGATATACTTGGTGTTGCGAGCTTCGTATTCTGCATTCTATGCTACATCAGTGTTGTTAAACGGTTGAGAGTGTTGGGAAGTCCTGCAAAGCTCAACCTTACAATGTTGGCATATCCGTTGATTCTGCTGCTGTGTCTGGGTCCAAAACTGATACGAGAAGTCATTGAGCAATTTGGTGGTCCTCTTCCTATCGGATTCCTCTACATCTCGAATATGCTGTTTGCGTCGCAAGGGTTTTGGAATGCTTTGGCCTATGGGTTATCGAGCAATTTAGTAAAGATGTGCCGGAAAAATGGTTCGAAACAAAAAGAAAATACGTCTTCTGATGTTAGCTATATGTCTCTAAAATCAATTGCTAATCAGGCTTAACTGTTGGGGTGAATTTGAGTAACTGATATAATTAAGAACTTCTGATATTTTAAATTCATCTGCAATCGCGCATTAAATTAAGCTCCCATTTTTCTCAAGAGCGTTCGCCAATCTTTTTTGTTTTTCAGTTAGAAGCCAAAGGAATTGCTCGTACTAGTTATTGCAAATCATTCAACCAATGATTCTTTCGCATTTATTTAGATTAATCGATCAATCAATCTTCTTGTTTTCCTCATATTGTTAGCCAATTCAGAGAGAGAGGGAAAAAAAAAATGAGCTTTTTATGCGGTTGCTTCTGTATGTTTCCCCCTGCATTTGAAGAATACATTGGGAGAAACTCGTCATCGAAAATAGACTGAAAATTTGCATACGATAAGGCACTTCTTTAATCCTTCCAATCTCTCTGTTTTCGACTATTCAACAATCGTCTTCCGAGTTCTTGTTCTATTGAATAATGAACTCTTAACAGCCTTCTTCAAGATATATCAGCTCTGCGCATACAATGAAGTGAAAAATCCAATGTATTAAACTACGTTCTTTTGGCTGAGACAGTTTTCGCACACTAAACGTCTAGCTAACTATAATTTTGCCCATTATTCTATATGAAGCTCGAGGAATGTCTGCAGAAACGCTTCGGTGGTTCATTGGGCACATGACTAGTTATTCGAGCTACTGACTTACTTTTGTCCACCATGGAATGAATTAAATTTTCGAAGAAAACTTACATCGAATTTCGATGAAATTTTTGTTCCTTTTTTCGATCAAGTCAAGCAAGTTAAATCACAAACCTCGAATAAGAGACTATATAATAAAAAATTTGTTAATTGAAGTAACAAATTAGCCGCGTCTAAAGAAGACTAATTGGAAAATATCTGCCCCCAGGAGCAAAATACCTTTTTATAAAAGCAAATTCGTTAGCAATGAACAATCAATTCAAAGATTCATCCAAAATTGAAATTGAAGAGGATTCACATGATAATGCCCATAAAGAAATACGCAATGATATGGAGTTTAAATTCAAGGTTCCCAAAAAGACAAATTTCAACGAGATGAAGCCTGAGGAGCATGAGAATGAACTCAATGATATTATCACGATTAAGGTGTTACCTGAACGCAAGCCCAAGACCCACCTCAAGGATCCAACTACTCCTCACAACTCTCCTGCGTCGGCTTTTCAGCCAAAAAAGATAAACCCTGCAGGACCAAAGGAGCGTCTACTTTTATAGCCCTGATATCTAACTCTCCAATAAAACTTTCGATCACTACCGTAACTATTTGTTTATGATTTATTAACTTTAGAAACTTAAGATAGTGGTGTTGTATTTTTATTTTCCATTCGAGAAGGACATCCATTTTGTCTCTTTTATTGATGTGTCTATGATGTGTATGCAACTTGGGTGAAGTAATTAATGTTGAAATCAAAACAACAATATAATAATCTGGAAATGGTATGAATTCACTGAGCATAAGAATGAATACGACAAGCAGGATATTAGTCATCTTCAGATTTTGCATCTATAATGAAAATCTACGTAAGCAAAATTCCATATTCGACAGCTGTTAACTCGATAAACTTGAGAATATTTTAGCATTTTGCCCACGCAACTGAAGAATGAACTAATTTATTTGGAATTTTCTTTCTAAAAAGATGAAAATAACTTTTATAGATTGCAGTGGCAGATTGCTGCATCGATTTTATCTTTATTCTCAGTGTTTTATATTGAGAACAGTTCTTTAGCTGAAATAAAAAAAAAAGGATTCATATTTTTTATGCCAATCACATATTGACGTTATCCTAATCCACCAAATCTCATTAAATTCGAAACTAAATTTTCGAGAACTGATAAACTCTTATTTACTTTATCGTTGAAATGTATACTGATAAAGCAATTGATTTTTTCGCTTCCTCAGGAAAGTTTTAACGTTTTGATATTTAATTTGTTCCTGAAGTAATTATTTAGCAGTGATTCTTCAAAAAATTATTCATACTGATACACGCTTTCAAGATAAAAATAGGCTTCTGATACCTGATGTATTGATCAGGAATATTCTTGCTAATACTCTTCAAGGCTAGCCTTCGACAAAACAGGTGAATCATCCCAAATTATGTGCTATTAGTATACTTACATTGTCTTAATACAAGTTCTCGTTTTGACTATAATATGGCTTACTTACTTCCTTACTGGTTTTGAAAGATCATTTTGCTAACAAATTATGCTATCAATTTCTCAATACTAACAAATACGATGCGTTTGGTACCGCAATTAATTTCTCAAATATTATTGGAAAACAATTTAAACGACGCAATGCAGCCCATAGATTTACCTCCAGAATTCCAGATCAATTCAAATCAATGCCAGGAAAAAACCTACTGTGATGGGTTTATTTTCAAGAACACTAGAGACGGTCGACCTATCAGGTTACAATATAGAGCGAATAGTTTACAAGGAATCGTTGTTACCTCCATTCATGATCTTGATACCAACCTTTTTGTCGTTCTCATGCGCGAAGCGCCAAATCGCTTGAGCTTTAACCTCTTTAGCGTATGCTATTGTAAGATGATCAAACGGATCTCGTTTCCAATTCAATCAGCTCCTATTAATTCGAGACATATCCTCCGTTTCTGCTCCAAAAAGCAAAAGCTCATCCACTATCACGAATCTCATGCAAATATTGAGATCAGAAACAGCGCGTCGCTTAAGCTTATCAGTACTTATAGCCTCGCCGAGATTTGCAAAGATGTTGGATTAGCAAATAGATTCTCAGACTTAAGGACCTCGATCGATTTAGATTGTATCCCTCATCTCTCGAGCATGATTCTGCTGCTGGGTTCAAAGATTGTTTTGGTGCCTGAAAAGAAAACAAAGCAGAAACCAGCCGTAGTTTTTGACCTCGGAGGTAATGAGAGATATCGAAGTATCACTTACAAAGAGAAGCAAAGAGTGGTGCTTGTGATTGGATTGTCATCGATGCTGATCATCGGACTTGATGATATCGGGATCAGCTCACTTCCAATAATTTAGGAAAAACGAGTAAATTGCTCTTCTGGAATCCTATTGAAGAAGTCATTATGCTATCCCAGAGGATCTCACAAAAAATGGAGAATTACTATCTTCTTAGTTATTCTACACCAGAATTAACTCCTATCGCTTCTCTGCTAAATATCCCCGCTTATGGGAACTACTATGACGAGGAAACTCAAACTCTCTTTTTCATTGAGGGAGAAGACGATCAGAAAAGCGTCAGTTATTTATCACTGAAAGGCATTACTAAAAGGCTAGGGTGTCATGGCAAGCCAGCAATGTTAGAAGGAGAGTGCATGGTGTATATTCCTGCCGAAGGTGTCCATAGCGAGCATTACTTAATCAGATATCATAAAGATACGCTGATAGTGAAGAGCAGTCCTTTTATGGAAAATGACTTTATTCGATGAGTCTCGAAAGAGAGTTACCTTGCTACTGTGTACAGAGTTCATTTGAGATAATCGAAGGAATTATTCTACTATCTTATTTTTACATGAACGAATGAATTCTAATAACTTATAGTGAGAACTTTGTGATGTGATGTTTATAATGCATTTTGTTGCAAAGTCTCGACCTTAACAAAATGTTTTTTATTTGAGGATTCGCATCCATAAAAATGTTTATATATAATTGAGATTATTTACCATCAACTAATCCTAGACGTTAGAACCATGGAAAAATTGACTGCTTCCCACAAAGTATTACGAGTGGTTCAAACATGCTGCAAATGTTCATATGGTTTTAATTTGTTTTAAGAGCATAAATTAAATTTACTTCAAATAAGTTTAGCCATCTCACTCATGCAACCTATTGAATTACCCTCAGAATTCCAGATCAATCCTAGAAAACGCAAAGAAACTCAACACTCAGGAGGATTTATTTTCAAGAACCTGAAAGATGGGAAACCTATCAGACTAAAAGTGAGATCAAAAGATGCACTTGGCATCCCAATCGCTGTCGTTCATGACTTTGATACAAACATTATTGTGGTTCTGAGTCGACTTGGCACAAATCTCTTGCTCAGCATGGTCGTGGCCATATACGCTCGAATGGTTAAGCGGGTTAATATCCCATTTCAATCGAACTTGATCAATACGAGGCATATACTTCGTTTTTATCCCAGAAAGCAAAAATTGATCCGCTACCACGAGTTCCAAGCCAATATTGAGATCAGAAGCAGTGTCTCTCTCAAACCGCTCAGTAGTTTTAGTCTCGCAGAAATTTGCAGAGAAATCGGATTATCAAAGAATTTTTCAGATTTGAGAACTTCGATAGATTTGGATTATATCCCTCACCTCTCCAGTATGATCCTGCTTTTGGGTGCTAAGATTGTGTTGGTGCCAGAACAAAAAATGCAAAAACCATCAGTTATCTATAACATCGAAGGCTATGAAAAATATCGAAGTATCGTTTATAAAGAAAAACAAAGAGTTTTACTCGTGGCTGGGATGTCATCACTGCTATTAATGAACCTGGATAACACTGGAATCTGCCAAGTGAGGGTTCTGACATCAAACAGACTTTGCAATTCTAGTAAATTGCTCTGCTGGAACCCTTCTGAGGAAATTTTTCTGCTATCTCAAAGAATCTCACAAAAAATGGAGAATTACTATATCCTCAACTATTCTACACCAGAACTAACTCATATTGCTTCTCTGCTAAATATTCCCGCTTATGGGAACTACTATGACGAGGAATCTCAAACTTTCTTTTTCATTGAGGGGGAAGACGATCGTAAAAGCGTCAGCTTTATACCGCTTAAAGGTATTAGTACGAAGTTCGAGCGGGTTGAAAAGCCTGCATTATTAGAAGGAGAATGCATGGTTTACGTTCCTGAGGAGGGAGTCCAAAGCGAGCACTACTTAATCAGATATTACAAGGGTACTTTGCTCGTAAAAGGTGTTTCTCAGATTGAAGACGACTTCACAAGATGAGTTCAGCAGAGAGCAAAAAAGAAGTGTTAATACTCTTGCCTCTTTTCGACAAATTTCGTTCTAATAGTAAAGGCACAGTCTATTATTTTACATGAATGCTGCATTCATCTTAATGTGAGTACTTCGTTATGTTTATGAACGTTTATTGTAAAGTTTCCAGTTTATCATTGATACGTTTACTTACTAAGCACCATCTTATTGTTAACAAAAACAGGAAATTCTGCTGATTGCTAATTCTTTAGTTCTTGAAGAAATAGCAAAAGAAATCTGATTGTATAAAGTTGCTGACTCAGAAATTGCGTTCTGCTGCTGCAATAAAATCCATAATCATAATGTACTTGAAACTTCAAAAAAACAAACGAAACAACACTGATATGCCAAAAATAATATTCATTCAAGTGATTAGTAGCTGAGAGTTAAAGGGATAATAAATCGTATTTCGCAATGGTCTTATTTCTCACTTTGAAATCCCGGAAAGATCCCTTGTATTCAGATTAACAGTATATTCACTGAATTAATTTCGTATGTAATAATGAATCACTTCTTACGGTTTTCCTTGAACTTCAAATATATTTTATAACACAAAATTCCAGTAAGTCACTTATAACATGCAACCTATTGAATTGCCTTGTGAGTTCCAGATTAACACAAAAAAGCGCAACGAAAACTCGCGCGTTGGCGGGTTTATTTTCAAGAACCTGAAAGATGGGAAGCCTATCCGGTTAAAACTTAAAGCAAAAGGTCCAATGGGCATCACGATAGCCTCTGTTCACGACCATGATACCAACCTTATCGTAATCCTCGCCAGAGAAGGAACAAACCACTTGAGCTTCACCATGTATCATGCTATCTATTCTCGGATAGTTAAGCGAGTTATTATCCCAATTCAAACTAACCTCATCAATTCAAGACATATCGTTCGCTTTCACTCCAAAAACCAGAAGCTGATCCACTACCATGAGTCACATGCCAATATAGAGATCAGAAGTAGCATCTCTCTCAAGCCTGTGAGCACGCTGAGCCTCTTTGATATCTGTAAAGAGGTCGAATTAACAAACAGCTTTTCAGATCTGAGAACCTCGATCGATTTGGATTATATCCCTCACCTCTCGAGTATGATCTTGCTTCTTGGGTCCAAAATTGTGTTGGTACCAGAACAGAGGACGAAGCAGAAACCTTCAGTCATATTTCACATCGAAAACTCTGAGAGATATAGAAGTATCCTGTATAAAGAGAAAAGAAGAGTGATGCTTATCGTTGGAATAGTATCGTTGCTTATCATAGAACTCAATGATGTGGGAATCAGCCAAGTGAGAGTTCTAACCTCCAATAAACTTTGTAATTCAAGTAAATTTCTCTGTTGGAATCCGATTGAACAGATTGTGTTGCTTTCTCAAAGAATCTCGCAGAAAATGGAGAATTACTATATACTCAGTTACGCGACACCAGAATTGACGCATGTTGCATCTTTGTTAAAAATACCGACGTATGGGAACTGCTATGATGAGGATTCTCAAACATTATTTTTCATTGAGGGAGAAGATGACCATAAAAGTGTCAGCTTTTTATGTCTAAAGGGTATTAGTGCGAGGCTGGGGTGCCCTGGAAAGCCGGTATTGTTAGAAGGAGAGTGTATGGTTTATATGCCTGAAGAGGAATTTCAGAGCGAGCATTACTTAATCAGATATCATAAGGATATGTTGGTCGTAAAACGTCTTCCTCATATTGGAGATGATTTCACACGGTGATTGATTCTGTGATAGGAAATAATCATGCTTAATCTCAGACTCCTATCCAACTTCCATACTAACTTCAATATTTATGTGTTAATTAAACTCGATAGTATTTCTTATATTTAGGATGCTTTGTGTGTTAAACGGATCAAGTATCCCGAAGACTTATTTCGCTATGAACTCACTCTGTGAATCTGAAGCTGGAGCTTTTCAAATCCTAATCTGACAATATAGTATCATTCGTTGCCAGTTTTTCGAGAGTTTTATTAACATCATCTCTCTGTGATACTTAATCCAGAGACTATCGTCACCAATCTTCAATACTGCTGAATCAGGTGCCACATAAATAGTATATCTCCATGTGAAGACGGATCCAGGTTATGAGGGATATTTTAAGAAAATTGAAAATCACTGTACGTTGTCATTTCAAGAAATCTAAGTACTAAGTTGTGTTCAAGGCTAAGGCTTTCTGGCAATTAACTATCTATTTCATTGATGGGGTGGTGTGATCAACCTGACGGCGGTCTTTTTCAACTGTTGTTTGAAATAATAACTCTCTTTTAGGGCGTTTCAACAAAATTGATTCAAATAGTTTTCAGTGCATGATCTCAATGTAATTTATTAAGAGAATATTTCAACATAACTAGCTTACCAATGCAGGCTATTGAGTTGCCGAGACAAATCCAAATCACTCCTGAATGCCACAACGAACGGGCAAAATGTCATGGTTTCATTTTTACAAACTTGAAGGATGGAAAACCGATAAGATTGAATTACTGTTCAAAAAGTACTGTTGGCATCGTTATCAGCGTTGAGACAGATCTTGATACTCACCTTGCTGTAGCTCTTTCCAGAGAAAGTGGAAACCGAGTGGGCTTTAATGTTTTTAACTTGACCTACCAGTTTCGGTTAGTTAAACGATCTTTCACTCAACTTCAGTGCAATTCGATTAATTCAAGGCATATTCTTCGCTTTTATGGCAAAAAACAAAAGTTAATATACTACCACGAATCGCATGCGAATATTGAGATCAGAAACAGCGTCTCGCTCAAGCGTCTGAGTACCTTCAGTCTAGCTGAGATTTGCAAAGAAGTCGGATTGTCAGCTAGCTTTTCAGATTTAAAAACTTCAATGAATTTAGACTACATCCCTCATCTCTCCAGTATGATCTTGCTTCTGGGTTCTAAGATTGTAATGGTATCAGAGAAGAAAACAAAACCGAAGCCCTCAGTGATCTTTAACATCACAGGGCATGAGATGTATCACAATATTATATATCAAGAGAAGAGAAAGGTACTGCTAGTAGAGGGAATAACATCGATCCTGCTTATGGGATTAGATAATATGGGAATCAGTCAACTCAGGATACTCAAATCAAACCTATTGGGAAGAGCTAGTAAATTGTTGTGCTGGAATCCTATTGAAGAAGTTTTTGTGGTCTCTCAAAGAATTTCGCCAAAAAAAGAGAATCATTACGTTCTCAGTTATGCTACTCCCAATTTGACACATATAGGGTCTCTCATGAATATTCCTTGTTATGGGAACCACTATGATGAAGATTCTCAGTCCCTGTTTTTTATTGAGGGCGAAGGAAATTACAAAAATGTGAGTTTTTTGGAATTTAAAGGAATCAGTGCAAGGCTAGGATGTCCTGACAAGCCAGCAATACTCGAAGGAGAATGCCTAGTTTACATTCCTGAAAACCTGGACTGCGATGACTTCTATATTAGATATTATAAGGACACTTTGATTGTCAAAAGAAAGCCTCATCCGGAAGACAAATTCACAAGGTAACTCTCAGATAAATGACAAATCGATATGTCACGTGTTTAATACTTATATGTTAACATTGATATTGATTTTACTAATTTTGTAGCACAATTCTCTGTTTTCCCAATGATTCAATCATAGGGAAAGAATTCTAGTGACAAATACATAAAAAAACTTATGTGTTTCCAATGAAGCTGTCTATATATAGAAATTCTCAAAAAGACAACTCATTATTTAAGATTCAGCATCAGATGATTTTATGCAATCCTTGAGAAAACGAGTGTTAAATAACTATGTGTCAGCTCATTTAAATAATGGATTTTTCTTTTGATTGCCATGAGAAATCGAGCACCTTTTACATCATGTAAGCCATTTTGAGTATCTTACGTAGGTCCTATTCAATATTTTTTTTCTGAACATATAACTTGCTTTGAGGGTTTCAACAAAATTGATTTGGATAATTTTTCAATTCAAAATAGCTCCTCAATGATATTGAAAAAAGAAAATAGTCAAACACTATCAGCTTACCTATGCAGCCTTCTGAATTTCGGACGGAATTCCATATCACTCCCCAAGTGAATAACGAACGGGCAAAATGCGATGGTTTTATTTTTACAAACTTGAAGGATGGAAAGCCTATAAGAATGAGCTATCATATAAGGAATACAGTTGGCATGATCATCAATGCTGTGCCTGATCCTGACACCCATCTTCTTGTAGCTCTTTCTAGAGAAGGTGGAAACGTATTGGGCTTTAACATTTTCAGCATGACTTACCAGTTTCGGTTAGTTAAGCGAGCTTTCACTCAGCTGCAGTGCAATTCGATTAATTCAAGACATATTCTTCGCTTTTATGGCAAAAAACAAAAGTTAATATACTACCATGAATCACACGCGAACATTGAGATCAGAAACAGCTTCTCACTCAAGCGTCTGAGCAGCTTTGGCCTCACTGAGATTTGCAAAGAAGTCGGGTTATCAGCCACCTTTTCAGATTTAAGAATTTCTATCGATTTGGACTACATCCCTCACCTTTCTAGTATGATCCTGCTTCTGGGTTCTAAAATAGTGCTGGTCTCAGAAAAGAAAACAAATCAGAAACCATCGGTAATCTTTAGCATCAAGGGTGATGAGGCTTATCACAGTATCACTTACAAAGAGAAGAGGAAGGTCTTACTTGTAGAGGGTATGTTTTCGATGATGCTCCTGGGATTGGATAATATGGGAATCAGTCAACTAAGGATACTCAAATCAAATCTGTGAGGAAGAGCGAGTAAATTGTTGTGCTGGAATCCTATTGAAGAAGTTTTTGTGGTATCCCAAAGAATTTCGCCGAGAAAAGAGAATCATTACATTCTCAGTTATGCTACACCAAATTTAACCCATATAGGTTCCCTTTTAAATATTCCGTCTTTAGGGGACTACTATGATGAAGATTCCCAATCGTTATTTTTTATTGAAGGAGAAGGGAACCATAAATACGTCAGTTTTTTGGATCTGAAAGGCATTAGCGCAAGGTTAGGATGTCCTGACAACCCAGCAGTCCTGGATGGAGAATGTATGGTTTATGTACCTGAAGACCTGGAGAGTGATGAATATTCCCTAAGGTACTATAAAGACACTTTAATCGTAAAAAAGAGATTTCATTTCCAATCAGATAAGTTTACGCGATGACCGTTCTATGCATTTCTTTTGTTAACTTATATTTTTTTGGAAATGCTGCGAGTTTCTACACTTATTAGTAACTTCTTATACTTATTCCCAACATAATCTATTTTGTTCTGATATATTTTGTTAGTTTTTGAAACATGGCTCTCATTTCGAATAGTTTGGTTAACCCTAATGAGGATCAATGCTATCAATGCATCGAGTCCTTTCAACGAAGTATTTTCTATCACTAAATGTTGAAAAAAGTCCTACCTTCTTCTAAATTGAAGAGTTTATATCCATGAATTCTGTCCTGAATAGTCTAACAATGTCAATTCAATATAAAGGCGATAAATCTAAAACAGCGCTAAATTTGGCCAGTTGCTGGGATTTTGGTTCGTTTGATTTAAAAAAAATTATTTTCAGTAATCACTCCTCTTTCAACTATGCAGGCCATAAAGCTTCCTTTAGAATTCCAGTTCACCACGAAGAAAAGTGCAAATACTACCTGTCAAGGATACATCTTCTCTAATAAGAAAGAGGGCAAGGCGGTAAAAATGGGTCAAGGTCATCGAGCTCCCATTGGAATCCCTGTTATAAGCGTTCATGACTCACAGAGACACCTACTTATCGGACTTTGCAGAGAAGGACCAAACTTGCTACGCCTCAACATGTTTTCCTTAACAAGTTTCAAGTTGCTGAAGCGAATCGCTATGGCGAATCAGCAAAATTCGATCAATTCCAGATATATTCTTCGTTCTTTTTCAGCAGACCAAAAAGTTGTCTACTACCACGAGTCTCATGCCAATATCGAGGTCAGAAGCAGTGTGACCCTTAAATTGCGAAGCAGTTATAGCCTTTCCGAGATCTGCCAGGAAATAGGGCTGTCGGATATGTTCTCTGAGTTAAAGACCTCTCTTGACCTCGATTATATCCCTCATCTGTCAAGTCTAGTCATGCTGCTTGGTCCAAAGATCGCATTAATGGATGACAAAAAAGCAAAACAGCTACCGACCGTAATTTATGAGGATACAACTCTAGAAAATTATCGAAGTATCAATTACGACGAAAATAGAAAAATCATGCTTGGAGTTGGGACGTTTTCGTTCCTTTTGGTCGGATTCAATGACACCGGGGTCAGTTATACGAAAACTCTCTCATCTAATCTGCTCGGAAAGACCAGTCGAATGTTATGCTGGAACCCTGCGGAACGCATGATTGTCCTCTCTCAAAGAACAACCCAGAAAGCTGAAAATTTCCATTTTTTATGTTATAAAGATGGAAGACTGACTCATACGGCATCAGTGCTAAATCTACCGCCTTATGGAAACTGCTATGATGAAGACTCTCAGTTGCTGTTATTTATGGAAGGTGATGATAGAAATAGATATATAAGCTCTATATCACTAAGAGATTTCAATGATCGCATTGAAGACCTTGACAAACCAGTGGAGCTAGAAGGCGAAATATTTGCTTTCTTACCGCCTTCTGATCATTATCATGATACCTATTTCATAAAATTTGTTAGAGACACATTAATAATAAAACCTAGGACTATGTATGAAGATGAGTTTGTCAGGCGACTATAACAGAAACCGTTTTAATGTATATCTCTGTATTTTTGTTAGAATTGGTTTTCCAATGTCATCAAAGTTTTACTGCAATAAAACTATGCACGCCTTAATTACTTTTTCTCAGTACCTTCAGTCGTATTTACTCGTTTATTGGGCTCTGGTATAAGATATTAGATTCAAGGGTATCTGAAAAGATTTGGATTTCGCAATTTTCAGTTTCAATATAGCTAGTGTATCTTGAATCTGTAATAAGAATGCGAGTTCTTTTGTCAGCGCCAAAAGGAATTAAGTGTCCCAAACCTCAAGGCTTATAAAATTAATTTCTTATTAGCGTCAGGAGATTATGCATATGTGGGTTTAACGTTAATTAAAACAAATAAAAATTTAACGCTGAGGTTTTTTGCTTTTGAATATGTTTAATTGTCCTCCATTTAATTAGCTTAGTATTGTCTTGGATATGCTATTTGATGGAAATATGTTCTTTGAAGAGCGTTCAGTGAACCTGGATATAAAACAGGCCTAATACTCATAACATATTGGACCGAAATAGATTTCACTGTTCAAACTGACAGAAAACAATTGTCTCACAAAGCTCGATAATAATCTCAGAGAATGGTGACAAAATAGGTAGCATGAGGATTCCAAGGATGAATTAGACCGGATTTTCTGGCAAGAGTATGTTTGTAATAATATATGCATTCCAAAAATAATTCTCACGGGTGTTTCAGGGGGCGAAGGAAATCTTAGTTATTAATAATCAACCCACTTTCGAACCCTTATCTAAATATGTTATTTAAATACAGTAATACTTCTGTAATTCAGTTATTAGAACATTTTTGGGAACAGGATCCTTCCTTCGTATAAAATTCAGAATCTATAAAATTTATTCTGAGATAAAAACCCACGCTAACCCAAAACTCTTTAGAATAATAAAAAATAAAAACCCTTGCTTAAATTCAGCAATGTTGGCTATCGAGCTTCCTTCAGAACTTCGCATTACCACCAAGAAGACTGAAGATACCATTTGTTGTGCTGGATTTCTTTTCAACAAATTTGGGGATATAAAGACGCTGAGAGTCAAGCATACCAAGCAAATATCGTCAGGTGTTTTGATGACAGGGGCTCTCCAGCCAAATGTAAACCTCGCTGTGATTGTTAGTCGGGAGGGTTCAAATACATTGGGTTTAAATCTATATAATTTGCTCACTCGTAAATTAGCAAAGCGAAGAACTATTCACACCCAGACAATTCCAACCAATTCGAGAATTGTCCTTCGCTCTCATTTCGAAGCAAAGAGGATTCTATTCTATTTTGAAGCTCAAGGAACTATCGAGATAAGGAACAGTATCTCCCTCAAAATTGTCAGCACGTTTAGCCTCGCTGAAATATGTGATTCTTTAAACATGTCAAATGATTTTTCAGAGCTAAAGGCTTCTGTGGATTTTGACTATATTCCTCATATGTCAAACGTAGTAATACTTCTTGATTCCAAAATTGTGTTGGTGCAGGCCAAAAAAACAACACCAACAATTCTTTTTGACAATGAGAATGAGAAATTTCACCGTTTCAGTTACAATTCAAACCAGCGGATATTGCTTGCAGAAGGAATTTCATCGTTACTGTTAATAGACTTTGATGAATTTGGAGCAAGATCTATAAGGTTGCTGACCTCTAATACATTGGGAAGATCATGCAAACTTTTATGTTGGAATCCCTTCGAAGAAATATTTGTAGTCTCTCAAAGGATCGCTCGAAAAAGAGTAAATTTTCATATTTTGAGTTACAAAACCGAGAGTTTGACCGTCGCTGCGTCAGTTTTGGATGTACAACCGTATGGAAATTATTATAACAAGGATTCTCAATCACTGATATTTATCGAAGGAAATGAACAGTTGCAAATGATGAGTTGTTTGTCATTAAAAGATTTCAATAAAAACATTGAGGGGGTTGAACAACCGGCAATCTTGGAAGGAGAATGCATGGCGTACCTTCCAAAAACAGATCATCAGCATGATTCTTACAATTTGTACGAATTTAATGGAATTATAGCAGTGAAACCGCAGTTTAGTAGCGATAAAGTTTACCTTCGATAAGTCTTCAAATTACTGTGTTGTGGATTGAGTCAATAGTTTTTCTTATGTTCTTTCTTCACTAATTACTCCTTCAAATTTTTTGGAGGTATATTTTCTATAATATCTGATAATAAGCCGATTGATGCTTCAAAAAAAAAAACTATTTTGAATGCTTTAAGTAATATTATTATGCCTATTCTCTTGAACTTTTCTTGTTAAGGCAATTAGAAGAACCAAACTAAATAGAGAAGGTAATCCAAACGCAATATTGATTGCGTTAGTTAAATATCTTTGAAGGAAGCAATAAAATTAAAAAATCCATAAAACCACTTCATGCAAGCAATTGAACTTCCTTCTCAATATAAAGTCACAACCCAAAAAAGCAGTGACACAATATGCTGTGGTGGATTCATTTTCATTAACTTCAGATGTGGCAGACCCTTGAATCCCAGTCTTGACCCAACCTCAGGAGTATTCTTGGTGGAGGTTATCCTGCCGAAAATGAACATGCTCATATGTGTTTATCGAGAAGGACCATATATTCTGACTTTAAACATTTATAACCTACTCAGTTACAAACTAACGAGGCGAGGAACGATTTATGCGAACACAAATGCAGTCAATTCCAGATATATCCTTCGGCCAAATCATGATTCAAAAAAGCTTATTTTTTATCTTGAATGTCAGTCAAGTATCGAGGTAAGGAGCATTTTATCCCTCAAACTGATCAAAACACTCAGTCTTGCTCAAATTTGCAATCAATTGAATATGTCAAATAAATTTTCAGAATTAAAGTGTTCTGTAGATATGGATTACATTTCTCATCTCTCAAGCATAATAATGCTCCTTAATACCAAAATTGTTTTGATCCAAGTTGATAAAGCAACAACAATAACAACAATTCCGATGGTTCTATTTGATAATGAGGTTGAAAAGTTTAACAGCCTGCGCTACAATTCAAAACAGAGGACATTACTTGTGGAAGGAACTTCATCGATTTTATTGCTAAAATTCGACGAAGTTGGAGTCAACTCCACAAGACTGCTCACGTCGAATAAACTGGGAAAAGCGAGTAAACTCTTATGTTGGAATCCTTTCGAGGAAATCGTTGTTGTCTCACAGAGGATTGCTCAAAAAAGAGAACATTATCATATTCTAAGTTACAGAACCGACAATCTGAGTGTTGCAGCTTCAATTTTGGACGTTCCAGCTTATGGAACCTTTTATGAAGAGGAATCTCAGTCGTTGTTATATATTGAAGGTACTGAAGAGCAACAGGTGATAAGCCGTGTAATATTGAAAGATTTTAATAGCAACATTGTCAGTTTTGAAAAGCCATTAGTATTGGAGGGAGAATGTATGACGTATATTCCAGTGACAGACCATCAGCATGATTCTTATTATCATACCTCTCCAAATTAAGACTCCCTCATTCCAAAAAAAATTTTCATTGTTCCAAATTTCATAGGGTTTAATCTGCATGCTTTGAGATTTTTTTGGTTAAGAATGTCGTATTTCGATAGATAATTTTCAGATTCTGAATTGTAAAGAATTATTGGTATTGGCATTCTATCGCTTGAATTACAGTTGTTTGCATTCAATTTTTCGTTTATGGCGATCCGCTTTCCAATAAATGATATATATATTTATATCGAAATGTCCTAGTGAAAGTTTCGCAGAAATATCTTCTGCATTATCATAGTCAACGATGTTATTCAATATTGCATGTCGATAATTCTTCAAAAGCATTTTTTGTGATGCGAGATATGTAATAAGAAAGAAATCCACAAGAGCATTCTATCACCATAAAAAGACCCGTCGAAGTAGCCCTATACAGAAACTTTGTGATATCTAGATCTGTAGCTTCTCAAAGGGTTTTTCATACCTCTGAATATGATAGGCTATCGTGAGTTTTTGTATGTAGGACCGAATTTTAGTAACGATAAGGTGTTCATAAGATAAGTGCTTCAGTGGGGATGATTCTGCGCGATTTTCTTTAACTAATCAATCTTCAACATTGTTTTGGACTTTTCCCAAAAGGATAAACAAATACCCTCATCAGGTTTTCAGAAAACAAATATTTGAATAGTCGCAAGTCACTCAAGGATGGCTCCACTGTTCGACTTTTCATCCTTATAATGAATAGAAAATCTACATTAAAGAAAAAAGTCACTACATGAACAATTGATTGCGTTAAAGTATCAGATCTGGAAGTGAAAAAGGAATAAAATTAATTTCTTAAATTTAGCTCATGCAAGCAATTGAACTTCCTTCCCAATATAAAGTCACGACCCAGAAAAGCAGTGACACAACATGCTGTAGTGGATTCGTTTTCATCAGCTTCAGATGTGGCAGACCCTTGAGTACAAGTCCCGACACCAAAGTATCTTCAGGGGTATTTTTGGTGGAGGTTTTCCTGCCGAAAATGAACCTTCTAGTTGGCGTTTATCGAGAAGGACCATACGTCTTAACCTTAAACCTTTATAGCCTACTCACTTTCAAAGTAATGAGGCGAGGAAAAGTTTATGCGAACACAAACACAGTCAATTCAAGATATATACTTCGCTCTAATTGTGAGTCAAAAAGGATTATTTTTTATCTAGAGGGCCAGGCGAGCATCGAAGTAAGAAGCATATTGTCCTTCAAAGTGATCAAAACTTTCGCTCTTGCTCAAATATGCAATGAATTAAACATGTCAAATCAATTTTCAGAACTAATTTCTTCTGTGGATATGGATTACATTTCTCATCTCTCAAGCATAGTACTGCTCCTTAATACCAAAGTTGTCATGGTCCAGGTTCACAAATCGACATCTCCAATACTTGTCTTTGACAATGAAATTGAGAAATTATGCAGTCTTCATTACAATTCAAAACAGAGGACATTGCTTGTGGAAGGAACTTCGTCACTACTGTTAATAACATTTGATGAAGTTGGGGTCAGCTCCACAAGACTTCTCACATCGAATAAACTGGGAAAAGCAAGTAAACTCTTATGTTGGAATCCTTTCGAGGAACTTGTTGTGGTTTCTCAAAGGATTGCTCAAAAGAGAGAACATTATCATATACTAAGTTATAGAACTGAGAATCTGAGTGTTGCAGCTTCAGTTTTGGACGTTCCAGCTTATGGAACTTATTATGATGAGGACTCTCAGTCGTTCTTATATATTGAAGGTACTGAAGAGCAGCAAGCAATAAGTCGGGTGTCGTTGAAAGATTTCAATAAAAATATTGAGAGTTTTGAAAAACCTGCAATATTGGAGGGCGAATGTATGGCCTATATTCCAGTGACAGACCATCAACACCATTCTTATTATATGATAAGTTTTCGTGAAATTTTGTTTGTTGGACCACATTTTAGTAACGAAAAAGTTTTCATCAAATAAATAGAAGTACTCCCTCGATTTCCTTCTGAAATCTATTGTGATTATCATTGTTTATCGTTTGGCTTTCCTTAATAAGCAATTTGCTTTGCTTTTTCTTTTAAATTTCCACTATGATTTTGAGAAAATAATCAACCACACACATAAGAAATTTCTTTGCAGAGTCTAATTGCAACTTGAGGATTTGGCTTTGTTTTACCTACTCTGTTGGAACTGGAAAGAAAGTTTTTCTTCAGCATCTTAATGAGAAAAAAAAGCAAACAAAAACTGGGTGATTTTCAGAAATGAACAGTTCAAGAAATTCGAAAAGAGCAATAAAAATAAAAAACCTGCACCCAATTAGAACCAATGCAACCTATAGAACTTCCCACACAATTTCAGATCACTACCAAGACAAGCAGTGATACAATTTGTTGTGCTGGATTCTATTTCAACAACTTTAGAAGTGGCAGACCCGTGAGAACGAAAAACTCGAAAATAACCTCAGGTGTTTTGATGACAGGAATTTTCCAGGCGAATATAAACCTACTCGTGGTCGTCAGTCGAGAAGGACCATATATCATAAGTTTAAATCTATATAATTTGCTCACTCATAAACTCGCTAAAAGAGGAAATATTCACGTACAGACAAATTCAATCAATTCCAGAAATATCCTTCGTCCACACTTTGAATCCAGAAAAATTATTTTCTATCTTGAATCTCAAGCAACCATCGAGATAAGAAACAGCTTTTCCCTCAAACCTATCAGCACTTTCAGCCTCGCGCAATTATGCAAGGAATTAAACATGTCAAATAAATTTTCAGAGTTACGGTCATCAGTGGATTTGGACTACATTCCGCATTTGTCAAGCATAGTCATGCTCCTGGATTCCAAAATTGTATTGGTACAATGTAAAAAAACAAAAGCAGCTCCAATGATTTTGTTTGATGGCGAGAATGAGGAATTCAGCAGTCTTCATTACAATTCAAAACAGAGGACATTACTTGTGGAAGGAACTTCGTCACTTCTGTTAATAACATTTGATGAAGTTGGAGTCAACCCCACAAGACTGCTCACTTCGAATAAATTGGGAAAAGCGAGTAAACTCTTATGTTGGAATCCTTTCGAGGAACTTGTTGTGGTTTCTCAAAGGATTGCTCAAAAGAGAGAACATTATCATATACTAAGTTATAGAACTGAGAATCTGAGTGTTGCAGCTTCAGTTTTGGACGTTCCAGCTTATGGAACTTATTATGATGAGGACTCTCAGTCGTTCTTATATATTGAAGGTACTGAAGAGCAGCAAGCAATAAGTCGGGTGTCGTTGAAAGATTTCAATAAAAATATTGAGAGTTTTGAAAAACCTGCAATATTGGAGGGCGAATGTATGGCCTATATTCCAGTGACAGACCATCAACATGATTGTTATGATATGATGCATTTTCATGGATTTTTATATGTTGGACCGCATTTTAGTAATGAAAAAGTTTTCATAAGATGAAAAATATGTCTCTAAGTTTTAAGGTAGGATTGTAAATGGCGTTATCTATCTATTACTTTTCATTGCTTCATTAAGCATGCTCTTCTGTTGTAAATCCTCAAAATCTCATCTCTACATCCAATTTCTCTTCCAAAAGCAGCATAATTCAATCAGCATTTGATGCGGTCAATCCTTTTTTAATCCTCCTTACAAAGAGAAGGTGAATTTTACTTTGCACATTCGAGGCTAGCAAGTGGTTGATTCTCAAAATCAAAATTCCGCTCAATTCCTGAATGCTTAACAAAGATATAAAAATTAAATTTCTCACAAACCATTTTAATGCAGGCTATTGAGCTTCCTTCTGAATATCATGTTGCTATCAAGCAGAACAGGGACGCATTTTGTTGTAATGGATTCATCGTCGACAAATATGGTAGCAGGAAGCAGATAAGATCAAAACATAACATAAAAATATCCTCAGGTGTGCTGATGATCGCAATATTTCAGAACAGCCTGAACTTACTCGTGGTTATCGGTCGAGAGGGACCATATATGCTGAGCTTGAATCTGTTTAATACACTCACCGACAAACTAGCCAAGCGAACTATTATACCTATCTTGCACAATTCATTCAACTTCAAAAGGATCCTTCGACTTCATTTCGAGGCAAAACGAATTATTTTCTATCTCGAATCTCAAGCAACTATCGAGATAAGGAACAGCTCTTCCCTGAAACCTGTCAGCACTTTCAGACTTGCCCAAATCTGCAATGAATTAAACATGTCAGATAGATTTTCAGAGTTAAAGGCTTCTGTAGATTTGGATTATATCCCTCATTTGTCGAGTATAGTCATGATTCTGGACTCGCAGGTTGTAATGATTGAAGGAAAAAACGCGAAGGCATCTCCAATGGTGATATTTGACAGCAAGCATGAGAAATTCAAAAGTCTTCGCTGTAATACGAAGCAGAGGGCATTACTTGTTGAAGGAAATTCATCGCTGGTATTGCTCGGACTCAATGAAGTTGGAGAGGCTAGTTACACGAAGGTTTTCACTTCGAATTATTTAGGAAAAGCTGGTAAACTCTTATGTTGGAATCCCTTTGAGGAAATAGTTGTTGTTACTCAAAGGATTGCTCTAAGCAGGGAGAACTTTCATGTCCTGAGTTATAAGACGGAAACTATAAGTGTTGCTGCTTCAGTTTTGAATGTACCAACCTATGGGAATTATTATGAAGAACACTCTCAGACGTTGATATATGTAGAAGGAAATGAAGATCAGCAGATAATAAGCTACTTATCATTGAAAGACTTCAATAAAAACGTTGTAAGTGGTGCAACACCAGCAATATTAGAAGGACAATGTATGGCTTATCTTCCATCCACAGACCATCCACATAATGCTTTCCATTTAATAAATTTCCGTGGATTGCTTTTTGTAGGACCATGTTATAGCAGCAATAGCAGTTTCAAAAGATTATGATTGATAATGATAACTCTAAGTTATCAGATAGTTTTATAAATCACTTGTTATTCTTATATATGTATGCATGTCTCAAGATAAAGCCTCGTTTATTGCTAAGCTAAAATCACAAGAGTTTTGATTGTTTTCTTAGAACAACAAATATCACTGATCTTATTTTTCGTCAGGCTCATATTTTTTTTTATCACAATCTGTCTTATCTTCAAGAGGCTGGAAGAGGAGAACCCTGTCTTAGAAAGCAGCTCAGAAAATCATCATTATCTATGTCAAAAAGAATAAAAAGGGTGATTACTTAGGAGATTAAAGCTCATTCAATTTACATCACAAATAAACTTTTATCATACAAATCTATGCACGCTATTGAGCTTCCTTCAGAGTACCACATCACGACCAAGAAGGACAGAGATTTATTTTGCAGACCTGGATACTATTTCAACAAACTCGGCAATGCGAAGCCTGTTAGAACAGTCCACAACAAAGTGATAGCAACCGATGTTTTTATAATGGGAGCTTTTCAGAGAGATATGAACCTTGCGGTGATCGTCACTGGGGGCGCCTTACGTACTCAGCTTAAATATCCATAACTTGGCAAACAATAAACTGTCCAAACTAAGTATTTTACACATACAAACAACACTAATCAATACGAAAAATATAATTCGATCGCATTTCGAAGCGAAAAAAAATCATATTCTATCTGGAATCTCAAGCAACTATTGAAATAAGAAATAGTTTCTCTCTCAAAGTTAACGATCAGTCTTGCTGAAATATGCAGCGGATTAAACATACAATATAAATTTCCGGAGTTAAAAGCCTCACTGGATTTGGATTATATTCCCCATCTGTCAAACATAGTTATGCTCCTTGGTTCTAAAATTGCATTGGTAACAATTAATAAAGGGAAAGCAAATCCAATGGTGATATTTGAGAGTGTGAATAATAAATTTAGTAGTCTTCATGCTGATTCAAAGCAGAAGATATTGCGTGGAAGGAACATCATCACTGCTGTTGGTTGGATTCGATGAAATTGGAGTCGGTTATACAAGACTGCTCAAGTCTAATAAATTAGGGAAAGCGAGTAGGCTATTATGTTGGGATCCTGTTGAAGAAATGATATTGATTTCTCAGAAGATCTCTCAAAAGAGAGAAAACATTCATATTTTAAGTTACAAAAATGAGAATTGCGCTGTGGCTGCTTCGGTTTTGAACGTGCCGTCTTACGGGAATTATTATGAGGAGGACTCTCAGTCTTTTTTCTTTATTGAAGGTGATGAAGAGCGCCAAATGATCAGTTATTTATCATTAAAAGATTTTCATAAAAGTATTGAAGGAGTTGAACAACCAGTAATATTGGAAGGTGAGGGTCTGACTTATATGCCGATGGTCGACCACCAGCATGATTCTTACTATATGACAAGTATTCATGGCATATTAGTCGTCAGGCCAACTTTTAGCAACGAGAAAGTTTTCATTAGATGAGCGAACGTTTTCTTCAATGTCTCAGATAGCTTTTTTTAGTTTTATATAAATTCGGAGAAGATACTGATTTTTCATTTTGTGAAATAAGAACTTTTATGTCTATGTTTGAGCCAAAGCTGCCACTACCTGTCATAGAATCGAAAATTGTACTGTCCACTGGAATGGAAATTCTAGTGCATGCTCAGAGCTCTGATTATCTGAGTTGCAAATAAGATATGTATTAAGCGCATAGTGGGCTTCAACCAAGAAAGTACGTGTATTTCTGCATGTGCGAAGTTTGTCTTTTAAAATGAAACTGAAAACCGCTAAATTGATTACCAACGGCGTTCTTCGTAACTCTCGCCGAAAAAAACTAGTAGAACAAAGGTTTGTCTACATATTCGTCCATGTGAGAATAGGAAATTTAAATTTTTTATCTAGAGAATCCACCTGAGCATACAGTTAGAAACTCTTCTAACGTATAATAGTTTGCAAATAACAATGGTGGCAAAATTCAAAGAATGAGCACAGTTTACTCGCTTAGAGAAGTATTTTGAACTGGGGGTTGAGATTAAAATTGCTGAGTTATCTCAAAAAAATTTTATTGAGTTCCTGCATTTAGTTACTTCTGCGGGCACTCTGGATTAAAGAAGCATCCTGAGCGTATAGCTTACTGGCTAGAAGAATAAAAATATCGAAGTAATCCCAACCACTTGCTGTAGAGAGTGTTTGAGAACTCTCAACACAAAATTCAGATGCAAGCTTTGGAGCTGTTGCAAATTTGTGAAGTAGTTATCAATGAGTTTTGAAAGTTTTCTTTTCTCGATCAACCGCATAACTAAGAAAGGCTTCCAAAATTGAACTACACACAAAGTTTGAGACGAAACAAAGTTATGAATACTCAAAGCCAATTAATTCTCCTGCTCATGATTTCATTCAAGCATTCTCTCGCTAAGTCCGTATCTCGTCTCTTTAAATTCCTCGCGCAAAAATTTTTCTTTTATTACATGAGAATATTTTAATTTTGTTCCTACATTGGTCTGTGAGGTTTTTGCTAAGGTATATTACGAGGCAAGAGTTCTAAGAGGAAATAAGAATGAGATGAGCCGATAAGTATCCTCCATACGATCACCCTTTGAGTCATAGCAATCAAAAGTGGAAAAGTGATTGTGGTGGAGAAACAAAGAAGATCTCATTAGAGAAATGTAACCTCTTCAAGGGAGAGGTTACTTCTTTGGGTGCTCTTAAGGAACTAGCTTTGATTGCCACGAACGGTGGAGGTTATGGTTCACATCATCAACAACTTTTGTGTTTTAATGCCTGCGCAGTGCTCTTGAGATTCGAAGCAATGTGCTTCAGGTGGAGAGGCCAGCAAAAATGACATTACCACACTGTAATAGATGAATGAAATTTAGAAAGAACAACATAACTGTACGATGGCAATATCTTCAATAATTTCTCAATTTACCCGCAGAAATACTTAATGAAACACATATGCCATCGTTTTTTTCTCTTTTCATAATGTGATACTTTGTGTTTTCCTCACATTCTTGTATTTAGTCGTGAATCTTAAAAGATGGCGGTACTATGTTATGGACTAACTCTTCAACCCCAGCGGAGTCTCTCAATACGTTGACGATAGTAGTGACGCATAGAGAAACGGATGCCTTAACGCGGAAATTTGATATTTCTACACAGTCAACCTCTTATGATAGAAAGCTAAAAAGGCTAAGATATTTTAACTTGGTGATGAATTATTGTGAAATAAAAAAATTAAACTCGTAAAGTAGCAGAACAGATTGAATTATTCTGGTTGAAGATTTTGAATCGTTTTTTTTTTTGTTGTTCTCAGATGTAACCGTTTCTAATTTCACACAATCAACTTTAACTTTCGATACATGATCACTACCAGCTTCTCTCATATGCATGGAAATTACTGCTCAAAATAAATAATTTACAATTGATTGACCATGTTGTAAGGAACAATAAATTCATGAAGATATAATTGTAATAAATAAATTATCGAAGATTTAAATCTTTGAGCCCGCCGATATTCCACTATGTTCAACCAGAACAATCCCATGCGCTTGCTATTCGCAGCATTCATTTTGTTAAATCTCATTCAACTCCAGTCTGCTCAGACGACAAATGTCACTTTGAACTATCATGAAGGTCAAACAGCGACTATCTCAATCCAAAATCTAACAAACCAACCCGACTGCTACTTTGGCATGGGCGACTTTGATAAACCAGTGCCAGAATACTTGAATCGAAAGATGTTGAAAACTCAAAACATCCAGCCTCTGACAGATCTTACCACCTATTCCGACTTAGTTGAGGATGAATATGCCATGATATGCTTTAATGAAACCTATCCCAGGATTTGTAATTTTTACCAGGTATCATCCAACTATGGGTTCGCTTATCACGATGTTTTGAGCGGCGATCTCTCGCTAGAACAAGTGCTCCCAATGAAGAACGACTCTATGCAATATTATCCAGTCAAGATGAGGAAACTTCAAGAGTACACTGCTTTCATAACGAAATCAAAAATTAAGAATGACACTTCAGGTCTATTCTTGCTTACCAATTCTCAAAGAGGAGCCTTTATCAACCTCCTCTTCCCAATCGACTTCTCGAACAAGAGTACTTATTTATCAGTTCCTACTAACAACGACAAAAACAAGATACTATTGATAAATGATTATGGAAAGGAAAACATCACAGCTTGTTTGTTTGATACAACGACAAATTCAACGAAAAGCTACACTCCAAATGATCTTGTGAATATCAGCGTAAGTAAGGCTTTGGGACTAGCACAAGAGGATATTCGCGCTATGGAAGTAGATGTTTCGAGACCCAACGTTGTCTATGTATTCGCCAAAGGAGCGTTCTATGCCTTTCAAATTACTGATTTGAATCAGCCTTGGATTCTATTGGGTAGTCTGAGAAACTTGAGTTCTTACAACTCTGATTCAGTTTGTCGAATGAGAAAAGCTATGAACTATCTGATCATTTACTGCCAGTATGAAGGAAAACTGGCAAGAATTAATATATCAGATGAGAAGAACCCACTACTTATGGATGATATAACAATAAATAACTCGAGTGGTTCTTCTAACTTTGACTTCGGTACCGACCGTTTCTTTTACTTCCTCTCGGCCCCATCATATGGTTGTCTACTCTCAGTTTATAACGTTCTCTCAAAAAATATTGCTCTTCGATATCAAAATTCATGGCCGGTAGCTGATTCTGGTTACTGTAAGTTTCCACCTCTGACTTCCTTTGCTCTTGACGATTCTGCTGAAGTGCTTGGAGTTTACAACAATGGTTTGAATTTTCACAAGATTCCCAAAGAGCAAACACTCGCAGCAAATCTGACTACTAGCCAAATCACGAGCTTCCGAGAATGTACTAACACTCTGTCTTCTTTTTTCTATGAATGTGCATATGCTCTCCCTCTTCGATCGTATTGCGACGTAATCCCTCAAAATTTGACTTTGAACCTCAAGTTGAGAATAATGACTCCCATCTACCCTGTAACATTGTCGACTTACGACAAGACTAATGTCGCTGGTTTTAGACCATCAGATCTGTTCACAGGACCTATCTTCAATATGAAAGCCTCATTAAAGCCTGGTTACTCCAACTATAATTTGGCAATGTCGGGACTTCTAGACAAGACCATATTCTCTCCTGGATCATTCAGATTTCCAGTCATTTCGATGATACAATATCAAAACAAGATTTACATTCTGAGTGGCACTCGTAACCCATCACTCTATTTTACATACGCCAATTTAGACAACCCAGCAACAAGCAGCGATAGGCTTCAAGACCATTCAATCACATACGAGTTGAATTTGAGCAGTCTTTCAAATGTGACTGTGGAATCTTGTACAATTTCACCTCTTGAGGTTAAAGCATCGAATGTCAGTTTCCTTCTGAGCTGTCCAGTTATTGGCTCGCAAAATACTTCTATCGCGTTTGTTTATTACTTTATGAATTATGGAGGGAAGGTCAAGAGTATATTACAGACTGAGCGATTTTCTTCTGTTCTCCCTCCCAAGAATCACCTTGGAGAAAATCTGCTCGTTACTGTCTCTGATCCACAACCTGACGGAGGAGGAAACTTCATCAAGAGCGTGTTCTTCGATCCAAGCCAATCAGGAGTGCTCCGAAATAAGATACAATTAGAAGTGAACTATTCCTCAGTTTTATCTGAAGACGAGGTAAGAGCTCGAATCAATACCACAGGAATTCTCAGTTATGATCTGTGGTCATATAAATATTCAGGTACAACCTCGTCTTACAAATTGTCATATGTGGTGGTAGCTCTTACTCTCGATCAACAGCTGATACTATCTTTTATCGGAGAATCCTCATCTGTCAGCCGTTTTTGGAAGCTAGAAAACACATCTTTCTTTCAAAAGGACAAATTCACTGGAGAGAAGCCAAACTTCGTTAAGGTGAGATGGTCTGAGAGTAGTTGCGGCTCGACTCCAAGACTGTCCTTTATATTGATGGCTGCTAACTTCTACACATACCTGATTGAAGCAAATTATGCTGCTTCAACTGCAAACATCACTGTATTGAATACATTTGCTTATTATCCTGGGTACCTACCGCTTGATGCTAGATATGACCCATGCACGAATATGGTTCTTACCTATTCCAAGAAAGTCAAAGATGACGGCGATATGACAACTCAAGCCCAACGTAATAGCGTCAATTATAATAGCAGTGATGGATGTGCGGTGTTGGTCTACTTCACGAATAATTCAAACGTCGCAAACATAATTGATACGTCTACTATCAACGACAATATTTCATGCCCAGTCACCAAAATACTAGAGGCGCCTCTCCTGGTTGGAAAATCATATAATGAAGGATTATCCCTAGTATTCTTATCAAACACGACCCTTCACACAAGATATGCAAGGCACTATTGCCTTGTGAATGTGACTTCCCCTAAAAATATTAATGAATCAGTGGATGTGATTGTGAACGGATCGAACAGTTTCTACTCTGCAGAGTTCAGAGGGTATTTCGATGTTACTCGAGATAATCCAATCACCCCTGCATCATCATCTTCAAGTGGCTGGTTGATTGCTGTAGTTGCAATTCTGATAATTGCCGGTTTGATAGCCTTTGGAATTGCACAAGCAAGGAAAAGAAGAAACCAACAGCAGCAAGTTGTATATCAAGCGGCGTTCAATGAGGCTGACAATTATTATGAAAATTTCAGGGAGTCAAAGGCAGACGATGCAGAGAAAGCAGCTTATCACAACCACAAACCCCATCAAGGCGCAAAACACAACATATTATAATTCTATCATTTATCAGAAATAATTTCGAAAAAAATTTAGGATGCATTTTTATCCACAATAGTGAGAAAACTAAAAGAAACCTCCCTAATTTAATAAAATAGCCATGAAAGTAATAATACCAACAACCCATAACATTTGTTTCACAATTTCCCTGAGAGCCTATCAGCTACCTCAGCTGCTTATGTATGTCGCTTCACTGATGAACTTTTTTTTTTGAGTAATTAAATCTCATAGACTCTTCCTCTACAAGAATATTTTCGCATTTTATTTCAGAATTGTTATTTTACGAAATCGGCGAACTCCATCTATATCACATTAGAATGTTAAAATATATGGTAGAAAAGACAACATATAATCAACCTTTTTTTATTCAAAATTTTCAATCTGCAAGAAATGAAATGGTGATCTTTGTAAACGTTCACAAATCCCTTTATTTTGACACTTAGTGGGAGGAGGGAAAAAAAAAAAATCGCCGTTGAGCACCCTCACCAATTCCCATAGTTCCAGGAAAAAGTTCACCATCAGGTAGGTTAACATCTCACGCTCCACCCTTTATCAAGTATCTTGAGACTTTTTTATTAGAATTAAAGAGACAAGCTACGATATAACGCCAAGGATTTGAACAGTAGACCATGATCTCTTTTAAAAGATTTCACCAAAAGTTTAGAAAGTGTTGAGAACCTCGATTGAATGGCAAATATCTGGTTTATTTTCCACAAGCAGGCACTTAACACAATCTCAATTATATAACAAGTGCTCACGATAAATTAGAGCTACGAGAAAGTATTTATATCAGATAATTTATTGCTCCTTGTATGATTGCATTGCTTTGTTTTCAAAGAAATGCCTCTTTTTTTATCTCTCTCTGGTAACTTTCGCTAATCATCTATTTAATTTCTTCCTATCTTTCTAAACCAAACAAATTGTCTCTAAATAGAGCAGACCTATCCTTTTATTGTTCACAAACATTTCATTATTTAAACAAAATTTATGGTTAAGATGGTGTATAATCATTGGAGTTGCATCTTTCATTATCAGTGCAGTTACAAGTATGGCGGTTTGGTGCTCCAGAGTCAATGCGAGAAATTTAAAAATATAGGTCATAGGGCGCAATGGTGAGGATCCGGGTCTCGGTTCCGCAATCTTAGCCTACTATTGCATACGTGAAGCAGCTACTTGTGGCACCATCATAACTTGGACCACTTTTCATCTTGCTCTAGTTTTTCCAATCATTAACCTAAACATTTGCGACTAGGACTCAACAGTACGCTTCTAATTCCTGATCTATTGGAATTTCTCATTGCTGATGATGATGACAGTAGCCACGCATAGGAAAAAAGACACCTCATAGCAGACAGCCTTGATATTCACAACAGGTGATTTTTTTTGTTAAAACATTTAGTGTGTTATGCGTTTACTCGTGAAGTTTTATTGTTAAACAAAAATTAAACTCGTAAAGTTGCGTAATGTAATGAAAAAAGTTGATTTTTAGGTCCTAACAGCGTTCCAAAATAATTAACCAGAATAATCTACTCCGCTTTGTTCTGTCTGTCGAATTTAACTTTTCTATAGCATGATCACCACCACCACTTTCTCTCAAAGACATGAAACTTTTCCTCTCCTCATTAAATATGTCAATTATGCTTGTTTCTAGTCGGAAGTACTTCATAAATCAGTAAATCCCAATTAAAATCAATAATTTGTGAAGTTTTTAGTCTTTGAGTCATCAGCATTCCATTATGTTTAACCGGAATAATCCCATGCGCTTGCTAGTCACAACATTCATTTTGTTGAATCTAATTCAACTTCAGTCTGCTCAGACGATAAATGTCACTTTGAACTATCGTGAAGGTGAAACAGGGACTATCTCAATCCAAAATCTCACAAACCGATCCAACTGCTACTTTGATATGCCAAACGACTCAAAGATGTTGAAAAGTCAAAACATCCAGCCTCTGACGAACCTTACAGTTTGGGGTGTCTATAACGAAAATGAATATGCCATGATATGTTTTAATGAAACCTACTCCAGGAAATGCAATTTTTATCAGATTGCAAACGAGTCTGGCTTCGTTTATCATGATATTCTAAGCAACAAGACCTCTGTTGAGCAATTCCTCCCAATGCCGAACGACCCTATGCAATACTATCCAGTAGAGATAAGGAAACTTCAAGAATACACTGCTTTTGAAACGAGATCAAAAAATAATGAAACTTCAGGAGTGTTCTTGCTTTCCAATTCTCAACGAGGAGTCTTTATCAACCTCCTCTTCTCATTCAACTTTACAACTCTTTTCAGATCGAGCCCTTATTCTTTGTTATCAGTTCCGACTAGTAACCCCAAGAGCAAGATACTGTTGGTATGGCGGAGAGATTATGTGAGCCAAATTACTGGTAGCGACATCGCAGCAGCTTGTTTGTTTGAGACAACGACTAATTCCACAAAAAACTGCACAGGAAATGATCTTGTGAGTATAAAATTTGGTGCGCTGGGACTTGAAAAAGTATATATCCGCGCGATGGAAGTAGATGTTTCGAGGCCCCAAGTTGTCTATGTATTGTCTTTAGGGACGTTCTATGCATTTCAAATAACAGAGCTAAATCTGCCTTGGAATCTCTTGGGCAATCTGAGCCTGACCCCCTCCAGCTACAATTCGTACGAATGTCAAATGAAAAAGGTTATGAATTATGTAATCATTTACTGCCCTGAAGGAAAACTTTCAAGAATCGATATATCAGATGTGAATAACCCAAAGCTTGTGGACGAAATTAAATTAACCCCAGAATGGGTTGAATTTGGGACTGGCAGTTTCTTGTACTTCTTCAAGTGGCAAGAATACAAAGGTTGTGAGGTCTTTGTTTATGACATTCTCTCGAAAGAAATTTCTCTTCGATATCATAAGTTAGTGCCGTCGATGCCCTCCTGTAGTTCACGATCTCTGACTTCCTTTGCCCTTAACGAGTCCGCTGAGGTATTCGGAGTTTATAAAGGGAAGGAATTGAATTTTTACAAGATACCTAAAGAGCAAACACTCATAGCAAGCATACCACCTACTGTCCGAGCTAGAAACGTTACAGAATGTACTGACACCCAGTCCCCTATCTACGAATGTGCATATGCTCTCTCTCTCCAATCTTATTGCGGTTTAAACCCTGAAGGTTTGACTTTGAACCTCAAGCTGAGAATAATGACTCCCATCTACCCTGTAGCAGCATTGTCGACTGACAACAAGACTAGTGTAGCAACTTTTAGACCATCAGATCTGTTCACAGGACCTATCTTCAATATGAAAGCCTCATTAAAGCCTGGCTACTCCAACTATAATTTGGCAATGTTGGGACCTCTAGACAAGACCATATTCTCTCCAGGATCATACAAATTTCCAGTCATTTCTATGACACAATATCAAAGCAAGATTTACATTCTGAGTGGCACTCGTAACTCATCACTCTATTTTACGTATACCAATTTAGATAACCGAACAACGAGCAGCGATAGGCTTCAAGACCATTCAATCACATACGAGTTGAATTTGAGCAGTCTTTCAAATGTGACTGTGGAATCTTGTACAATTTCACCTCTTGAGGTTAAAGCATCGAATGTCAGTTTCTTTCTGAGCTGTCCAGTTATTGGCTTGCAGAATACGTATATCGCATTTGCATATTACTCCCTGAATTCTGAAGGGAAGGTCAAGAGTATGTTACAGACTGAGCGATTCTCTTCTATTCTCCCTCCCAAGAATCGCCTTGGAGAAAATCTGCTAGTTACTGTCTCTAATCCACAACCTGATGGTGAAGGAAGCTTCATTAAGAGTATGCTCTTCGATCCAGAACAATCTGGAGTTCTCCCAAATGAGACAAAATTCGAAGCTAATTACTCTTCAATTGGAAGTTATGATGACGACGAACATCCATTTTCAAGAACTCCAATTAATACCACAGGAATTCTCAGCTATGATCTGTGGTCTTATAATTATTCAGATTACTCGTGGCTCAAATTGTATTCATATGTGGTGGTTGCTCTTACTCTCGATCAACAGCTGATACTATCTTTTATCGGAGAGTCCATATCTATCGGCCGGGTTTGGAAACTAGAAAACACATCTTTCTTCCAAAAGGACAAATCCAATGGAGAGAAGCCGAACTTCGTTAAGGTGAGATGGTCTGAGAGTAGCTGCGGCGGGACTCCAAGACCATCCTTTATGTTGATTTCTGCTAATTTCTACACATACCTGATCGAAGCGGATTATCTATTTTATGCTGCAAGTCCAATCATCACTGTATTGAATACATTTACTTACTATCCTGGGTATTATCCACTTGAAGTTAGATATGACTCGTGCACTAATATGCTGATTACCTACGCCAAGAAAACAAAAACAAAAGATGACGGCAATGCGACGATTCTAGCTCAGCAGAATAGCAGCAATTATAATACCAGTGATGGATGTGCTCTCATGGTCTACTTCACGAATAACTCAAACGCCGCAAGCATAATTGACACGTCTACTATCAACGACAATATTTCATGCCCAGCCAACAGCATATCGGGTGCACCTTTTCTGTTCGGAAAATCTTATAATGAAGGATTATCCCTTGTATTCTTATCAAATACGACCCTTCACACAAGATATGCAAGGCACTATTGCCTTGTGAATGTGATTTCCCCTAAAAATATTAATGAATCAGTGGATGTGATTGTGAACGGATCGAACAGTTTCTACTCTGCAGAGTTCAGAGGGCTGTTTAATGTTGCATTCATCCCACCAAAGCCATCACCAAAGCCATCATCAGTAAGCTGGTGGATTGTCGCTGGTGTTATAGTTCTGATAATTCTCGTTTTGGTGGCTGCTGGAGCTGCAGCTCAGAGAAGAAAGTACCTGAAACGTGTTGGATATCAAGCAGCAATAAATGAACCTGACAATCATTATCAAAATCTCAGAGATTCGAAGGAGGTCAAAGCAGATATAACTGCTTTTAACATCCACGAAGCTAACGCAAATAAGAACATAGTTCTTTGATCTATAATTTTAATTGATCATTCTCTCAGTTGTTGTCCCAAAAAATATTAGAATGCACCTTAGATGCTAGCAAAAAGGATGAATTAAACCTGAGATGCATAATTAAATCCTTAATAAAAAAATCATTAAAGCTCTAATAATAATAGCCATAACACACATATCTCAAAAGAATCTTTCGGCTGTGCTTTACTGCCTTCTTTTCTGTTTTCGTCTGACTCTTTATTAATAATTTTTTGGATATCTAATCTCATCTCATATCTTCACGAGCATCAATTCGCAATTTATTTCAGGTTTTTATTTGACAATTTTTCTGAGCATTTGAAACTATCATCTCGATCAGGGAACATAACACCATAGCAGGATGCCAAAAACCTACATACTGACAGTTAATAGATGCGAGTTTGCTCCCGCTTTTGAGGTTCCAAAACAGCACAACGTGTATTGCATGCTTAAAGTTGGAGATATCATCGCAACAACAACAATTGCGGAAGATTGTGGAAAATACCCACACTGGAATGAACAATTTCAACTAGATAGCTTCGGAACAGAACGATCTCTCATCATCGAGGTCTATGAATCACCCAAAAAGAAAGGGAAGGACATACTCCTCGGCAGAGGAGCTCTTGAGATCTCCACATTAGAGTCTAAGCACGGTAAGGGCTCTTGGATAGATTTCACAGCTCAAAACAAGACAATTGGTACGATAATCATCGGCTGCGAGCACAAACAACGTGAGATAGAGTATCCCAAAGGCACTATTGATATGATAAAAGCGTTGCCGCTGACAAAAACTACATCTATGGATCCAGACATGAAAAAGAAGGAGCTCCCTTCGCTTGAGTTACAGGACTGCAGCAAACAAACACGTGATCAAATGAAACTTTCTAAAAAGAAAGCGTCGAGCGGTGGAGGCGTTAAAGGGGTTTTTAGTAAATTATTTGCGTCGTCGTCGAATAAACAGACGCAGGCTAGCAAAAAGTTTGAAGAGAGCAAATCGAATGGAATGAAAATCTCAAAAGGCGAAGTCAATAATGAAAATGTAAATCCAAGAGAATATGATCCAGCATTAACAGAGATAGATCTGCTCGCTCAGCCCGAGGATTATGCACGTTTGCTTTTAAAGGAGGATCCTGTAATGATAGGAGATGATGATATTATACCCATTGATCAATCTGCTGAGGTTATCAATGAACTGGACACGACAAAAATGGCCTTAAAATCTTCGAAGTTTAAATAATCTACTCTTTATTCTTGATTGTTAAGCCCAGTATTTTTCAATTGCCTTATTTTCTTCACAGTTTTTTTACCATTTCTTCATTGAGTAGATGATGAATTCATTATGCCCTTCAATTGATCCTTGTGTTACTGCTTGTGAAAAATGCTTCCTTGCTTATTTTTGCAATTTATCAGCTCAATTAATCCCCTTAGCAGTCTCTTTACTGCAGAAAAGAACCGCCAATATCCTTTTTTTCTCACATGCCTAATTTTCCTGTTTTTATCATTTTCAATATCCATAAATTATCACGATATTCGTAATGAAAGCTTTATAGTCTTAAGCCACACAAATGACGTTGAGAGAACAAAACCACAAAAATGAATACGTTTTTCTCGATATTTTAGTTGTCTATCTAAATGAGTAATAATATATCATTATAATACGACCTTGGCATTGATTTTCATCTCAGTCATAGATATCTCTTTGGTCGTACTATGCTCATTGCTTGGACCTTCTTCAATCTTGTCTAATTCTCTGCCCAGCGTCTCAAAAGGCAGCAAAACCGACGCGACGGTCGCAGCGCCACACATTAGCCCAAACAGAAGGAATGGCGTCTTAGGAGCTAGATCTAAGCTTGGCAACACAATCCAAGGCATCAGCACTCCACTGAATCGACTGACGCCTGAACATAATCCAACGCCCGTGACTCTGTTACTGGTGTGATACGCTTCAGAGGTGTACAAGTAAATGAACGCGAAAGTAGAATTGGCGAAAAATTTCGCGCCGAAGACCAAGAAAGGGAATCCCCAGCTTCCTACGAAAAAGCTGAGACTTAAACAAACCGCGCCTCCAGCAAAGCAGAGGATAAGCGAGTTCTTTCTTCCAAAACTCTTATGGTCGACCAGCAGATAGCAGAAGACATACGAGGGAATTTCCCCGAGAACGGAGATAAAGACGTCCGTTATCGATGCACTGTCAATAGCCTGGGTCGAATCTAGCATAACCAGAGTCATCGGATAGACATACACGATCCCGTAATAAACAAAACATAAGAGGAACCACATAGGAATGAGGTGGGAAGTGAGTTGAAGGTTTGCGCCTTGGAAGAGCGCAATATAGCTTGTTTTTTGGGTTTTAAGTTGGTGCTTTTGGTCAGAAACCCATTGCTTGACTTGCTCTTTTTCCAATTCGGAAATTTGTAAATTTTCTGTGGTTCCCTTGTTGATTTGGTACATTTTATTAAGGATCGAAAAGCCGAGTTCAGAGTCACTGAAAAACGCGAATCGAGGAGTTTCCATGCTGACAAGGAGGAGGATGACGAACGCGATGACACCTGGGACCGTGACTAAGACAAGCATGAGTCGCCAATGGGAGTTGTCGTACATCACGATAGCAACGATACCGCAGGCAAACATTTCGCCTAACGTGAAGAAAGCCTGAGCAAACACCATCATTCTCCCTCTGTGCTCGGTGGGAGTGATCTCGATGATGTAACCCGAAGAAATTGGAATCAGCACGCCAGCTGAAATACCAAAGAAGCCTCTTGAAATAAGCATAAATGTAAAATCAGGCGACAATGCCGAGAGTAAGCAGAGTGCGAGTGTGAACGCCAAGCTTCCCATAAAGACTTTTCGTCTGCCATAGAGATCAGTAAGAGGTCCAGCGAAGAAAGAGCCAATTAGCAACCCTCCAAAAATCGCGACACCGATAAGTCCGACTTGCGCTTCAGATAGCTTCCAAATGTCGACCAGAACAACATTTAAGAATGAAATCGCGATGAGTTCAGCTCCATCGCAGAAGTAACCAATAGTAAGTGCGGTATAAACAAGATATTGATACTTGCCGACTCCAACTTTATCCAAAAGATCATCTAATGTTGCTGGTTTGTCGGACCTTGTAGTAGCCTGCAAAGAAATCTCGTTCTGAGAAGTGAAAATGTCAGTATCCATCGTCTGTTTTGATGATCTGGACGCTGTATCGTCGTTAAGCTGGACGTCCAAAGTGGACATATGTTAGTATGTTAGTATAGTTTCCTTACGAAGTAAATTATTTATTTTTAGTTAACTACATTTGAATTAAAATTTCGAAAGGTTCAGCGCTGAGCTAATAAATGGCTCAAGCTATTACGGAGGTTAAGGAGCTAACTTTTCAAACTAATCATTCAAAGCCAATCATCGACGAAGTAGCTGACCTTATGAGCACGTTCTAGTTCGACATTGAGTTGAAAGTTAATGAAAAGATATGATTGCAGTAATTGCGATTGATAGAGGAGGCATTCTCTTATTCGAATCGTAACTAAACCTCCTACATGATAGCCTCTTGCTAATACATGAGGTTCATCTGCATAGATATGTAATAAAAAGCAAGGAGTCATTAAAAAGCTGCAGAGCTACAGTTTTTTTAATTAAATAGTCTTGAAACAGAAATCAACCTGGACAGAACACAAGGTTGACCTAACGTTTGTTAATACTATAAGAATGGTCCTTTGTTAGGTGCTTTGCTTTCTTTTGTGGTTATACGAAGCCAGATTAAAATGCATGAAAGATTTATCAAAATCAATAAAACTCAGGAGTTGAATTGCGAAAAAAAAATTTTAGTCTTTGAGTTTTCAGATTTTAAGGCAATTAGGCATATTCCATATTCTATTTTTGTAAGAGAATCAGAGCTGGTGCAGATATCCGATAAAAAATTAAAATGGGAAACTCACATGGTGCCAACTTTCGTCAAGTTCAAGAGCAACTCTGGTTGAATTGCTTCCTTTTGATTTGTTCCAAACTGAGACATTATTGAATACTGTCATGAAAAAGCGCAATCCCTACTAAGCAACCTGACTCTATTAGCGTATCTAGAGAAGAATTTTGAAGAAAAATAATGTAAACCTAATTAAATAATGTTCGAAAATTCTGTTAATTCATGAATTTAACGAATAAATTCAATACAGGGTTGCTTCTCTGTGTAACATAGGAAGGGTCAAAAGTAATATTTCTTATTAAATTGCTGTGGTACACCTGAATGGAAGCCTTTTCTCGACCCAGTGAAAGACTCCGTGAGGCTATGTGATAATGTTATCAGTTATCGCTTATGCGAACTCTATAAAGTTTATCAAAGCAGTAATGAGCCTTATGTGTACAGACATAATGCCAACATCATTTAACTTCATTCGACAGCCGTTTATTATAACTGTAAAAACAGAGCATACTGATACTTATATTTGATTTCCCCTCTTAAAAGCGTGGAAACCAGAGACTTTGAATTAAGAAATGATAAATATGTGCAATATTATAAGTCAACTCAAAAGTAAGTTAAGACTCTCGAGACAAACTTACTTTTCTCTGAAAATTATCATGGCTCTTGAAACTGCGAGCATGCATTTTCGCTTCTATATTATAACTCAACTATTTATTTATTTTATTTGTCAGAAGTTTAGACATCAGAATGGATAAGATCGGTCCGCCTCAATTTAGCACTGCAGAAACCCGTGGCTTAAAGGTTGCCTGGTGCTGTCGCGCTACGAATCTAACCAGTGTCTACAACCTAACGACTCAAACAGAATACCCTTCTTTTCAAGGAGCGGCAATAACTCACGATAAACTCAGAGAAATCTTTCGCTGGGCGTCTAAATTATCACACATTCCGGGTACAGATCATTTGCTCTCACTTAATTTCAAACAGCATCATAATGGAATCTTTGGAGTTTACAATGCTACAACTCAGAAACCAATCTTCAAGTACCCTATCATTACAGGAGGTAATTTCATGAATAACCTCTTCCCATGATATGTTAGATGTTGGCACCGGGGATGTCGCAATTAACTTCAAACGTAACCTTGCTGCTGTATTACCCATTTGGCGAAAAGCAGCTTTTCATTTATATGATTGTGGCGAAAACAAGATGATAAGAAAATCAAAGTGGCCTTACGGCCCAAAAGGTGGAAACAAACTGTTCCAACAGTTCAATTAATCCCATTTGCTTTGATCAGAACCTATTGAAGGCTTGGATTTCAATCCTGAAGGAACAATCGCGATTACGATGGATGCTGCCTCCGCTTTAACTGCAATAGAAGTTGACACAAACAAGGAATTATTTTCAACAAGACTGGCCGGACTCAGTAATATACATTCTTTTAGATGATATACCTACTTTTTCATATGCTAGACAGAGAATATGGTCGATGTAGATGGAATCCGATTATCGGAAGCGCTCTTATTGCTACAACTCCGTATGAAGATAGTTTACGAGTTTTCGATGCAACAAAACAACGCGAGATCTTAGCGGTTGCAATAAAATTCAAAAATGGTAGGAATCTGCTTGTAAGACTGAAAGAGCATTGGATTTGGATTATGTAGGAGGCAACAGGTGTATAGAATGGGACAGCAGCGGCAATTTATTAGCAATCAGTGGTTTCGATACGCGCTTAAGAATTTATGACCATCGAATCGGTTCAGCAAGGAAGAAGATGTACTTACACAGCAGTAAGAAATTGCCTCAAAATTTGCTGATTTTTCGAAATAGAACACAGTGCCATCAACTGTGTGACTTGGAGTGCTGATAGTAAATTATTGGGCACTGCAGGCTCAGATTCAAAAATAAAAGTGGTTGATTTTGGCACTGGAAAAGTTCTCTACAATGCGCGAACAGCGAATTTGAGTAATTTAATGAAGTTTGTATTCGATCATTTACCTCTTGGTATAGAACAAGCTGGGTCAATTTGCTTTATGGACAAATGATGATGCTATGCTCCTCTCGCGTCCGCTCAAGAGAAAATGCTATTAAGATATCAGTAACTTGCCAAGACATAATTAAGCTATAAAAATGCTGCTTGCTATCCTCATTGCCAATAGGCAAATTAATTAATGTTAAAGTCTCAATTGATGATTACAATAGTTATTTAGGCCTTAAGATAGCAAATTTTACTGAGTTCGATCTTGCGGTTGATCTCGAGAGAGTTGTTAGGATTTATATAAAAATCTTTGATTCTTTACCAATGTTATTATTAATATCCGAAAAAAATTGCTCAGTCTGTCAATCTTGCTAACTTCATGTTCATATTTCTTTGCCAGGGTGCTAAGGCCTTTAACGTTATAGGTCTCACTTTCTCAACAGAAAAATTTTTTACATACATACACTATCATCAAATCTTCTGGATTAGCACGATGTGCACTATGGACCAGACTGAAATAGGTCGGCATTTTTATCCTCACGAATACACTTGATTTTATAACACTAATTGTAAGTTATTAATAGATATATTTTGCTCAGTGGTTCGGTTTTCTGATGAATAAAATTGATTCACAAATTACTCCATTAGATTCTTCGGGGATAAAGGTTGCATGGTGTGGTCACACCACTAATCAAATCAGTGTCTACAATCTAACTACTCAGACGACCTACCCTTCTTTTGCAGGAGCAACAATCCACAGTGGTAAACATAAAATTCATCTTGCAAATCATTTTGAATTGGTTAGGATCCACACCTGTGTTAGAACACATTCCTGAGACAGACCATCTAATTTCACTTATTAATCACGATTCTTTTGAAACAGGTGCCTTTGGGGTATACAATGCTACAACCCAGAAATCACTTTTCAATTATTCTACCATCAAAGGACGTAATCCATGAATTAATTGAGATCTATAGTTGATTTGTTACCTACCAATCGTTAGATGTGGGCACAGGCGATATTGCAATTAGCTCGAGACGGAAAATGGCAGCTTTATTGCCCATAAAAGAAAAAACTGCTTTTCATTTGTATGATTTCGAACAAAACGAGGTGATAAGAAAAGCAAGGTGGCCCGAAGGAGTAGAAGGTAAAGAAAAATTACTTATCATAGATAAAATAGACCTCTTTGAAAAATTCTTTTACTAGAATTCATCGAAGGGCTGGATTTTAATCCCGAAGGAACAATTGCCATTGCGATGAGTTATTCCACTATTTTAACTGCGGTTGAAGTTGATACCAGCAAGAAATTATTCTCTGAAAAACTGGGCACATGCTGTCAAATCTTTTTCCTTTTCATCAGAGTCTGACTTCTTCTCCTAATATAGCTAGGTTTTATAGTCGTTGCCGATGGAATCCAATTTTTGGAAGCTCTTTAATTGCTGCAACTCATACAGAAAATAATTTACAGTTATACGACGCAGCAAAGCTTCAACAGGTGGCCAGCATCGAAATTAATTTCAGATTGGGTAAACAATTGCTGATTACAGTTGTAAAATGCTGATGTTATTTTGTAGGAGGGAGTAGATGGATAGAATGGGATTGTAGCGGTAATTTGGTGGCTATTAGTGGTTTGGATCCTAGTCTGAAAGTATATGATCAAAGAAGTGGATCAATAGTTAGGGAAATAGTGTTACACAAAGGTATAAAATCCTTTGAAGGTTGTTAGAAAAACGAGATGTTTATTAGGTGGTAGTTACATCCGCTGTGTGAGATGGAATGCAGATAGCAAATTATTCGGGACTGCAAGTACAGATACCACCATACGAGTAGTTGATTTCGGTACAGAAAAAGTAATGTACAATAGTTCAACAGCAGATGGGAGTAATTTCATAGAGTTTGTATCCGATTTTCTTATTATTGGTTTTAGGAGAAGCTTGGTCCATCTGTTTTATGGACCACTGAAGGTGTACGATTCAAACCGATCATCGATTCCAGCCAACCCTTCAAAATCATGACTAATCTATGTTTTCATATTGGTCAATCGCAATTTTGTGATATGAAAAGTCTTTATGTGTATGCAACCAGATATTGATTTATACATCATAGGCGCCATATATTATCATCACAAATAATTTTTCATTGTTACCTGCCTCTTTGACTCACAAAAATCGATCTTATAACATTCAATCTCTCTATATATATTATATTTTTTCCTCTCTAATGAGCTCCCTCGGAATCAAGTCTAAGCGCCCACATTACAAACCGAACCAGTGTATACAATTTAGACACTGAAATGCTCTCCTCCGTGTCTTGCTTCGGAGGCGCAACGTTTCTTCAATGAAATTCGAACAAATGCCTGTAAACGCAAGATTGTATTCCTTTTATCGAAAAGTCTCACTTGGGACAAATTCCGGGTTGAAGTTTCTAATAAGAAATTGTTAGAGGCAAATAATATGCAAAACTTGCAACGAAAAGGTTGTTTATACACAACAATAGGTTATCCACTAGAAATAAATTGTAATAATTATTATGTCATTTGTAAATAAACTGGAAAAATAATATAAACAATACTGCGAATGCCAAATTCTAATTTTCATCAATAATATAAAGATCAAAAGCGACAGCAACAAATTCATTTGCAAACAACCCAAGCAACTCAGATCGAGAGCATAGTCAGAAGTGACCTCAACTGACATCTTTACCACTTTAACACTAAACTTTTTGCTTTTTGTCTTGTAGACAAATCCAGAAGGCCTTGATTTTGAAGAGTCGATTCAGACGCAACAACATGTAAGCGTCCGCTTTTTTCACGGCTCCAGTCATCGAAAGAAGATAGTCTATTTCGACGCTCAATTGAACCACTTTCCATATTGACAGAATTTCGAGCAGATGAACTTATAGCGCCCAAGCTGCCTACGCTATCACGTCCTTTCTCATGAAAAATACTGCTGAATTTCTTTTCAATTCCCACAACCACGTTGTTTTTCTTTACATCAGATATCTGATGAATAGAATCCACATATCTTGTAAGCCCCTCAATACTTCCTCTTTTATTCAGGCTTTGAGGTTCAAGTGAATTACTGGGCTTAAACGAAAGCTTTGGAAGGTCAAATATTTCCGATGCTCTTTGATCGGTTTTCATAGTAAGCTCTATTTTCCGCGTTCCATGAAGTTGAGGTGTAGAAGAAATTAATTACCATTTTCATCGTTTCTGGCTGGCGCTTGATCTACGTTGTAATAAGCCCTATGACTAATTGGAGTATTCCCGCTGATACTTGATCTTCTGGAACCTAAAGCGTTCAAACTACTTGTGGCTCCATCCTAGTTTTATTTGAAAAACAATAAAAAATGTCCGAATCGTATATTACTTACTGCATGAGTACTCGGAGAAAGAATTTTCGAAGAATTAATGGAGTCTCGTTGGCTTAGATTCCCTTTTGCACATTGGCACTGATTGGATAGAAAAAATGATCCTTCCTCTTCACAGTTGGAAGGAAAATATTCATATTGCTTGTAATTATTGATATAAGGGTTTTTGAAGTTTCCTACTGCTTGACGGAGAGCTAATTTACCATAGAGGTTGCGGATTGGTTGCTGAGAACTCAGCTTCATAGGATTATTCGGACTCTGAAATTCTTGAACTGCTTGGCTTAAGTTTTGAGCTTCATTACTAGCAGTGCTTTTCGGTGTCTCATGTAAATCCGATGACGAAGAATGTCGTTGGATCTTCTTTCGTTGTGGTAATTGAATATTCGTAAAGACAACCACTTCATCTTTATTTCTCGCATTGGTTGTTTGAAGATTACGGACACCATCAGCGTCTTTCTGTTTTGAGATTGGAGTAACCGCATCTTTCAATATTTCTACTCTAGAAGACGGGCTACAGAGACTATTTTTCAATGCAAAGTTTCCATTTTCTTGGAAACTCAGACCTTTCGAGAGGATTCTCGGAGTAGTCCTTGGTTCTACGATTTTGTTTTGTAATCTTGGCTGTGAGAGCAGCTTTGTTGATGATATATTTGCTTCGTTAGAGCTGTAATACTCAGAATTTATGCCTTGTGCTACTTCTAATCGCTTTGAAGAATGGATGAACGAATTTGTTATGTCTTTCAGTGCTGTTCTATGTAGAGACATTTGAGCATTCTTTGGAGTTTTGTCAATGGGATTAGAGTTCTGTGTAATAAGACCGATGAAGCCTTCTTTGCTGATAAAAGAGGTCCGTTCTTTGAATCTCTCTTGAAATGACATTTGGAATCCTGGAAATCAGTTGAATAATATTTAAATTTTGATTCGACTTGCTTTTTTAAAATTGCTAAACGGCTCTGCGAATATATCAGTTAATTGGATATTGCTTCTTTTTATTACTGCTTAAATTACTGATCCAAATGACACTTGGCTTAAGAAATAGGATGTTGTGAACCCTGTAAGCTTATTTTCGATTTGAGTGAGAAAATGGTCAAAGTAATTCTAGAGATCTTTCCGCAAGCAATACAAAATTGTCGTTGTGTAAATATTAGAACCTAAAAGAAGAATAGAGCGTTGTGCTCGTTATCTCGATGCTGGGAGAAACCCTACAGACTTAAGTCATTTACATGGCCTTTGTAGAATAATACAAAATACTATTTTCAAATATAACTTTGAATGAACTCAATAGGTTTTTATTAGTCAAAAAGATAGATGGGCTACTTGCTTAAAGTGTATCTTGCTGGATCATAATTGATTTTTTCTTGATAGTATGAATTTAGTAAAAGAAAGTGTTTTCGCTTTAATTTCTTCATAATTGATTTTATTCAAAACTACTTGCAAACGTGTATTTGAAAATTAATTACATAACAGTGAGAAGATCATAACTTCTCAAAACTTCAACTTCTTTCCAAAATATTATTACAAAGAGATGTCATTTTGAATGCATTTTTTCAAATTAATTCCCCTTCATATACTACTTTTCACACAAGTCCTTTATCCTACCCTTCGATTACATACAACTACACCTTTAAATACCATATACTCTTATTCAAAAGTTCCAAAATATTACAATAAATGGAATTTGAGTTCAACTTTTACCAGCTCTCTTACAGAATCAGTTTTATTTACCATTACTAAGTGACCTCTAACCAGGCTACATTTAATTCTCATAAGCTCCCAAGCGTAATTCCTATGAGAAATGACAATTCATATTCAAATGCTTTTGTTGAATTCTTTAAGATAATTTCTTTTTTGAAAAAAAGATAAAATTATTATTGCTAATTCAAATTCATAAATTAATCTTTCAAATTGCATATTCCTTTGGTAAATTTGAGTTTGAGGATTCTCATGATGATATCCAATAAATGAGAAAAATCATTAGTTTTTGAGGTAGCCAGAGCGATTTCTTCAGAAAGCATCATAAATACGTCTATACATGTCTGCTGCTTATCCCTCACTAGCACTCGACTGGTATTTTTGGAGAATACATGGCCTAAGCAATAAATTAAGACACATCATCATCTTCATCTACATGATGATCAGATTCTTATCTGTTCAATTCCATTGAATATTACAATTTTTGAGGCAATTCTAAAAATGGTTACAAACACAATATTTTGATCACTTGATCTGATTTCATCCGGTGTGTGATTCATCCGATGACCTTTTTTTAGTTTAATGTCTTATTTATATACACTAACCAAAAATATCACTTATCAGAATAAAAAAAAAAAATGGATAAGGGTGAAAAACTCGTTCGACTCATAATCGAAGATCACGAAGACAATATCTCCTGGTAACCTCTAACAAACGACTTAAGTAACACCTTTCTCAGGGTGGAAGACGGAACCATCGATGAGGCAACACTGTTAACTGTATACACCTATATTAAGGACAGCATCCGGAAAAAATACTCAACAGACCATCTATCCTTCAGAGCAAGCAACTTTATTAGCGCATCGTTTAATACTTGAATCACAGGACAAAGAAGCTCAGCACTATGAATTTCAGGATGTCGTCAAATTTAGAATTAGCCCTATTTTCATCTCAATTAAAAACCGAGCTTCCGTAAAAACGCTTGGAAAGGTTCAAAATGCTTTTGACTCGGAATTTTACTGTGTTTAATAGGAGGATCCTAGGACATCTAAGAGCGTGTACCAATTCCAGAGCCCTGCGGCTGTACGAATTACAAAATATAACAAAGAAGCAAGACTTGAATCTGTAGAAATCAAAGTTTCTTCAATGAAGTAAGACTAATGACAGTGCGAATGTAACAATCCCGAATAGAACAATAAACGATGCGAATTCGAAAAAAGAGTTTGAAGACCCATTACGAAATGATGCTTTTGTGGGAGAACTGAAAAAAGAAATCAAAAAGGAATTGGCTGCTGAAGGCCTTGATGACGAAGAAGGGGATGGGTCTCCAACTTTCGGAGGATTGAAAAAGAAAACGGAAGTTGAGGATTTCTCAGTTAGAAAGAAAGTTCCTCAAGGAAAGGATGGTATGTCCCAAGCAGGATTTATGCAGCTTGCCAAGGAGAAGAAAGGTCCTACTTCAAAGGAAGATTTCAAATTAATAACAATGGAAGAGGTATATTGAGTTTTCTCTCTACTAAAATGAGAGGATTAACGATTTCCTTTTAGCTCAAGGCTCATAGAAAAGAAAACGACGCTTGGATTTCTGTCAACGGAAAGGTGTATGATGTGACTCAATATCTGAAATTCCATCCAGGCGGTTTGAAGATTCTCCTCGGAGCATGTGGAAAGGACGGAACAGCGCTGTGCAGTAATTAAATTTATCTTGGCGTATTGTAACTGATTGGTTTTAAATAGATAAATATCACGCGTGGGTGAATGTGCATTTTATGCTTGAGAAGTACCAAATTGGGTTCTTACAGCCCTAAGGAGGATGACTATTTGTGTTAAGATTATCATTCTAATTGAAATGTGATTTTTATTGTTGATAATCTAAGTGCTAGTAACAAAGTCGTGACGCTGATTCTACAGGCAATTTTTGAATGAGGAGTTCATCAGATGTTACATGATGCTATCAATTTTTAATATTAGCATATTCTCTGATCAACATCACATTATATTTTTCCAATGAAACACCTCACCGGGTATTATGTGGAATTTGCTTTTTAAGAACGAGTTAAAGGGAGAGAATATCAATGTTACAGCATTCAAAATCCTGCATACTTGTTACCAGAGTGTATTAAAATAGAAATAATAGTTTGCTAGTATTTGTTGTCTATGAAATATGATAGATAATAGCGGGCTTTACATTTAGTTTATCTCCTAGAAGCCAGTGGCAGCTAAAAGAGAGATATTAAGAAAGATTTTTTCATAGGTCTAGGCATTGTGTTTGTATTCAAATACTGCGCAAACTCAAATCTGATTAATTTATAATAGAAGTTTATTAGGCTATATGATGGAAGTGACAAACTCGAACACAGGTATTCTTTAACCGTGCAAACGCAGTTCGCTTAAACTATCCTACTTCAGCAGTCAACACTCAAACAGCTTCGCCACAGAAGGACAACGTGCTGCGTAACAATCCACAAAATTATTTTGCGTTTATCGCCTCATAGTTGAAAGCACAATGTACCTAAAGTCTAAAAGAGATGAATACACTGTTGAAATCCGAAAACAAAAAAAGTAAGCATTTATCGCCAAAGCATCCGCTAATAACCACCTTTAGGGAGGATACGCTAAATATCAAACGAAAAGCTCCACAGAATGCAGGCCTATTGCAAAAAACTCCAGAAAACCTCGAGCTGAAGATGTTTATTGACGATACATACTCACAGAACTTCGAACTAGAAGACCTGCCGACGTTACTCAAAGCCATTGAATCCACAGACCGGTTCCAGCAGCATTTAGGAGCAATAGGCATCAGAAAGATCGTTGGGGTGGAGTCACCGCCTATCCAACAGATCATCGACTCAACCATTATTCCTACTCTTATTGAATTTATGAGAAATGACGATGAACCTTACCTGCAAGTAAATAATCATTGAAAAAGGTCTAGAATGCCCTGAAAAATCATGTTTTAGTTGGAAAGCACTTGGATAATGGGCAATTTAGCTGCAGGAACGAACCAACAGACAAAGACTCTCATCGATAAGGGAGTGATACCATTGTTTATCAAATTACTGGAATCAGAACATATCGAAATCGCTGTGCAGGTTCCTTTGCCTTTTCATGGACTTTAGCTATAATATTCATCTATAAAAACAGGCTGTTTGGGGTATAGCAAACATATCTGGAGACTCAATCAACCTCAGAGACAAGGTCATCGGCTGCGGGGCGATCGATCGGCTGTCGAAACTCCTGAAACAAACGAAAGAAGAATCGATTTTAAAACCAGCAACCTGGGCATTGTCAAATCTCTGCAGAGGCAAACCTCTGCCAAGTTTTCAAAAAATTAGCAAAGCAATCGATCCTCTCGCCTGTATTGTGAAAATGCAAATTGATCTTGAAGCTGTTGCTGACGCAGTTTGGGCGCTTTCGTACATATCAGGTAAGCGGATGAACCATCAGCATCATGTGTTAACAAATTCTTAGCTGGTGATGAAAAATTCATCGAGTTGATCGTAGCCGCTGACCTCGTGCCTGCTCTCGTTAGGTTGATAAGCGATACCACGCCATTGGCGATTGTTCTCCCCAGTATTCGAATCTTAGGGAACATTTGCCGCGGGACTGAGAGACAAACAAACGTAATTTTCAATGAAATATTTCTTTGGGCTATAATGTTTATCAGATCGTCCTAAGTAATCCAGGTTTCCTCGAAAGCTTCCTAAAATTGCTAAGAAACGAAAAAAGAATCATAAAACGGGAAGCTGCTTGGATCCTTTCGAATCTCACTGCCAGTACACCGGAACAGATTCAAAAGCTCATCCAGGTCCCTGGGTTGTTCGAAAGAGTGATGTTAATGGCGGAGTTTGAGACTGAAGAGGTAAAGTTCTATTTCAAACCTGCTTGCTAATCTAGTCAAAATCCAGGTTAAAAAAGACTCAGTATGGGCTCTTTGTAATATAACAAACCACGGAAGCCCTGAACAAGTGGATTACTTAACACGACAGGGCTTTATGAGACTGTTGATCCAGAATTTAGATTCTGTAGACGCGCAAATAATAGTGGTATGCTTAGAGGCATTGAATAACATTCTCAACCTGGGGTCGAATTTGGTGAAAGGAGGTGCACGAGAAAACCCATATTTCACAATGTTTGACTCTCAAGGAGGCACCCCAAAACTCGAGAAACTTCAATCTCACGAATCAGCACAGGTTCATGCCCATGCGCTTCAGATTATCGAGAATTTTTACGATGTTGAAAGTTCTCTGTGAGGAATGAGTGGTCAACATACACGCAAGTATTCACAATACATGGAAATTTTCTCTTTTTTATTTTTCAGAATGTGTGTTTCAGTATTGCTGGCTGGTTTAAGGGTTAGATTAAGATTCATATAAAGATTTAAAATGCATATCGACAAATGGAGTTAATTCATTGCTGTTTGATCTCGCTTGGCTTATTTTTCTCTTCAAACAAGGATAGAAATTCTATCGTCGGCCTTGGGAACCACTAGGAAGGAATAATTAACAGTTTATCACCAGAAAATTAGGAGAAATAGTTACTGAAGCAGGCTTGAGACCCTCAAGCCAGCAGATATGACACCCGTGGGTCGTCTCTGCGTATATTATATTAGGGTTAGATACCAACTCTTTCACGGGCACAGTACTGATGCGTACAATAGGGTCATCTTTGGCGTACATAAGGAGCATGGGAATCTTAATATTCTGGATCTTATCGCTAGTCAGCTTGCTTTCTTCAAAAAATTCCTTCACGTCTTTATGCCCAAAAACCTTCGCTGTAAACTTACTATGAAAATCACGCAGAGATCGGGTGCGAAGCACGTCTTCAAAGTCGATTCCGTGAGTATCTTTAAGGGATTCGAGGATATCGATACTCGGCAGCAAGGTTTCGCTCACGAATTTTTTCAAGAGAGCCCTCTCGTATATCGTCCCTTCCATTTCGTCGATCACTGTTTCTAAATCTATCGGACTTCCAACCGCAGCAGCTGCTCGGAAAGGAATCTTTTCTCCTTGTTTCGCAACTAATCGAAGCATTTGATTTCCTCCAAAGGAAATCCCACAGCCAAATATATTCGCGTTAGGGTACTTTTTCCTTATATGAACCAGAGCTTCTTCAATGTCCTCGAGCTTTCCTCCATGAGAAGGAACCGGCGACATCAGTCTTTGATTATACCCTCGATTATTGAACACCACAACCCTGTAGCCATTCTCTTGAGCATGTTTCACTAAATATTTCACATGTTTTGAGTCTGAGCCATTGCCTGTTAAACCATGAATCACGAATAAAATCTTGTTGTCAGCAGGTGGCTCGTAAGTAAACTGCAACTTTTCAAATAGAGTCTTTTGAAACGACAGTTTTTTAGTCGGCAGCGCCCAGTCCAACGCAACCCTGCCACCATCTGATAGCGGGAGATACTCTCTATCGTAACTGACTCTAAAATCAGGCCCGTAGCCGCTATATAGACTTTGCAGAAAATGATGAGACAAATAAAATGTCGGATAGTAGCGTCCTTTTAGAATAGAAAGTTGATCCACGATGCTCTGGTTTTCTTTGGTTGGACTGTAAGAGAGATCGATACGGGTCTTATGAGGCATGTATTGGTAAGTAAAGTATCCAAGAGTGCCAAAGATTAGTCCATAAGTTACATTCCTTCGTATCTTCTTAAACGATGAGCGCGGAGGGTGTGCTTGGGTTGTAAAGCTCTTTTTAATGAGATACCCAGAAAGAGTCGAGTTTGCTGCTTTCTTAGCAACAGTGCTTTTATTTATGATCATTTTGGTAGATTACCGATTCAATTTATGCGTAGCAATAAAAAAATATCTTTGGGCTTATTGGGATAGACGTTATAATGAAGTGTGATACGTAATTAGAGAGTCTGGGACACAAAAAGAGTAATTATCAAACAAAAAAGAGCAAATATGGATTAGAAAAGTAGGTTTTGTTGCTAAAACACAATGGAAAATTCGTTAGAAAAGTTCAGCTCCAATTCAAAATTTTCATTATCAAACAACTAGATGAAAAAAATTTAAGCCGTAGCTTGACTCAATTAAACTGGTGTATAATTGGGCTGAGCTGGCTCTTTGAGTTTACAAACTTGAGATATGACGGCGTATTCTCATCTACCACTCTCATCGTGCTATTAGAAGCATCGCGATTCAATGTGATTTGCATGAGTTTATCGCTTGATGACGGAGAACTGAATTTGTTTTCTTCATCCTCCAATAAACGAGCTCTTCGGTCGGTACTCGTACACGCTGTATTTTTCGAATCGTTTGTTACTCTACTAAAATAGCTTGAAGGAATGCGAGTTGTCGCGTAGTCCTGCTTCTCTGGGTCCTGCTGTGGAAGGACGAACTTGCTATTGCCATTCAAACCCCAATTCGGGGTGAGATTTGACTGGGCGATCCTTCCAGTAGAATTCGCGCTGCAGCCATTCATTGATACATTCAGATTTCTGAGAGAAAAATGAACTTTTTCGGTGCTCTCAAAGGCGCGGAATACAGGCGGAATTCGATGAGTAGACCGGTCAAGGTCTTTTACCTCAGCGCCTTGTTCAATGAACTGCACCTCTTGATCATTGCAATTACTCATATCGTTATCAGATTCTTCGTTCTCGTCTTCGAGGACTTCTGTAGGCTTCCTTGAAGTCAGTTGTCGAGCGCTTATCTTATGAGGCGTCATGGGCCGAGGTGATGCTTTGCGCGATTGCTGTCTCGAGGATTTTTCGCAAGAAATCGGAGGGACATCGGAATCAGTCGAAGTGTTCAATGAGGGAGGTTTAGACCGCGGTTGTTTCCCTTTCCCGACCACAAAATTGCTGACTTGGAAGTTTTTATAATTCTTTTTATGTGCGGAGGTCTGCACGCTGTTCGTGGCTGGATTCATGGCCATTTTCGACAGTTTGCCTAGATCTAACTTGAGGCGATTCCTCAAATCGATCACTTTTTCGGATTTGATCGAGGAATGGGACCTGTTCTGATGAGTCATTAGATTCTCATCACCTTCTACGGTGGGGATAGGGCTGACTTTTTTATGGTTCATGAGATAAAAGGGGTTGTCCCTTATATATTTCGGTAGGTTCTCTTTGCTCGGAGACGACACATTCAAATTTGAGATAATCGAAAGGTTATTGGAAGTGTTATTTTGCTCTATAAAAGAGGCAACCTTGATCACGCTTCCAAGGCTTTCGCGAGAAAGCGGCCCACCACAACCAGCGATCAGCTCTCTCGAGAGGTTGTGAGTGCCAGAAAAGCTAGTTTTGTTCTGTTTGCGTAAATATTTTGCTGCATACGACAGCTGGGACTTCGGATACAATGCGTTAGTAAACTCTTGCGAATCGCTCACAAAGCTCGATCTTTCAATGAAAGTTTGCGGCTCGTTGGAAATAATCGAGGATTTTCCGCGGTCTTTACTAGCTTCTAGCAAAATCTTGCTTTCTTTCTCTCCGATCTGGTCGAGGAGGTTATTAGATGCTCGGTTATTCCGCATTGTAGAGGCAAGGACCTGCTTCATTCTTGCGTTCTTTATTGCACCTATCTTACTTTCGTAAAATTGTTTCCTGATAGAATCGAAAGTGGGCTTGTGTTTTGTAATGAATGGATGAGATAAGAGTTCTGAAGCAGTTGCTCGATTATCGCTATTGACGACTAGGCATTTCGAGAGAAAATCATTCAACTCCGAGGAAAATTTCGTTGGATTCTTAAATGTGAGCTGAGGACGATGTTCAATCGCGAATAGAGCTCTAGTTGAATGCAAGTGCTGAAAAGGCGCCTCGAGTTCGGCCATTTCTAATATACATATTCCAAGGGCCCAAATATCGATTTTCTGAGTGTAACTCTGTTTTGCTGCTTGCTCCGGAGCCATCCATAGGGGAGACCCAATAAAGCTATTAGTGTTCGCTTTCGTTGAAGCTATCCCAAAATCAGTCAATTTGACATGTCCGCTAGAGTTTATGAGTATATTTCCTGGTTTGAGATCTCGATGCATATGCTCTTGTAAATGTATGTAGTCTAATGCTAGAAGCAGATTGTAAACTATACATGTTATTTCTCCTTCAGTAAAAGGAGTTTTTGTGATCTGAAGTATGTCGGCGACTGATCCAAGCTGACAGTATTCGATAACAAGCCAGAGCTCGTCGACTGTTTGGTAGGCGTCGAATAGTTTAACGATGTAGGGGTGATCGATTGAGCGGAGAAACTCAAATTCATTGTAAAAGACCTCTTCATCCTCGTTGATCTGGCAGATTTTGATCGCGACGAGCTGATCAGTGATCTTGTTTATTGCTTTGAAAACAGTTCCGTAAGTTCCTTCGCCGAGTTTGTCGATAATCTGATAGGTTTCTCGGGGATTGCATTTGATGCCCTGAAGGCCACTCAATAGTGCGCTGTCCGCTGAGGAGGTGTTGTTCATTAAGGAGTTCTGCAACCTCAAATTTATAAAGTCACAAAATTTAACTAATAGTAACGCGGATAAATTCAGACTTAATTTTCTAAAGAATTTATCGGGATAAGAGAATAAAACGCATAAGATACTCGAATAGGCTTAATAGAAATCAAGGAACGCGCTGTCCAGTGTGTTGTAATTGGATTTTTGAGTGTTATTGGGATTGGCAATGCCGAATGTACCAGTATGTAAGTCAAGCACCTCATTGCTATGAAGGACTTAAAGTTCTATTTGGCCTAGAATGGTGCATGGAGGCAAGGATGAAGCTTATGAATGGCGTGATTGGGAGATGAACTGAAAAAACTCAGAGTTGTGTAGTTGAAAGTAGTTTTCATGGAAAACTTTGTACAAAATTTTAATCTACTATAATTAAAAGCAATAAAATTTGAAAAAAGCGTTATGAATGCGAACGATTAAATGAGCTCTCTCCGTCTCTTCGTTGAGGCGCCCCTCGATTTTTTTGTTTGGTTTAAGGAATTTTGAATTGAATGTATCTAGAAAGCTCATTTGGAGAGGAATCTTTGCTATGTTGATTGATAGGAGCTAATATAAAGATACCTGTAGATAAAGGACATAAAATCCTCGTAGGGCAGAAAAGTACTTGAAAATTAGAGTGCAAAGGCAGTAGAGGTCTGCCTATACTAGAAATGGACTAACTACACTACCTCTCTATTACAAAAACACAAAAACCGAGGTTATATTAATGAAAAAATTTAGCTTAGGAATATTGAGAGATAACTGTCTCTGGCCCTTAGAGCCCTTCAGGTAAACTATTAACGAATCAGTAGTCTCTCTGATATGTGAGGGTGTGTTAATTTATTCTATTTGAAAATCTCTCAAAATTCTCTATCGAATTTATTTAAAAAGTGTAGATTTTTATCTAAACGTTAATCCTTTTTTGAAAAGGTACAGTAAAACTCATATTCAACTGAAACGCAATGGAAGAAGACAGATCCGCCTATCTTGACTACCTTGTCGACAACAGAATCGGCATGGGGAAATATCAATACTTGATGAGTTTCGCCATTGGCACGCTTTTCATCGCAGATACTTGCCATATCAATGCTACCGGTTTTCTCACACTCAACGCCAAATTAGATTTCGGAGCAAAAGATATGGAATTAGCTCTCGTTTCAAGTTTATTCTTGACTGGACTATGCATCGGGTCGGTAATCACAGGACCATTTACGAGTTATTTCGGATTGAAAATTCCCATGATAACAAGTGCAATTGCCATCGCTGTGGTTGATTTACTTGCGAGTTTTGCTTACAGCATCACCTCACTAACGGTCATCTGGACTATGATGGGCTTAGCGCTTGGTTTGATTTCTCCTCTCTGCAACACAATGCTCTCTGAAGTGCCACCTAGACCGAACAGAACATTTATATTCTATGCAACCGGCGCATTTTTCGGTATCGGAAACCTCATACTCGCAGGGTACGTTCATGTGATTTTCGGAGGAATCAAAGCAGGTAATTGGCGTTTATTTCTCCGACTCCTGTCGCTTGTTCCTCTCTCTTCTGCTGCAGTCATCTATTTTTTCTTGAAAGAAAGTTTCCGTGGAGTGATCATTCAAAAACGAGTTAATGAGGGTGTCGAAATCCTAAATCACATTGGCAGAATGAATCATGGCCCTAGTTTCACACCAATAACATTCGAAGAGAAGATGCTAGTGAATGAATGGGTGAATAGCATCTATTCGATTCACAAAGTTGATGCCGGACCAAAACTATTGTTTCAGTCACCTCTCCTTCGAATCACGGCTTCAATCTTCGTTGTGTATTTCCTCAGAGACCTCATCTTCTATGGATTTTCGTTATACATGCCAATTATATTACAGCATCTCATGATGAATAACCAGTTGAGAGAAGAGCAGGGGCTGCTTGTGATCTGCCTATCGGAATTTCCAGCTCTCATGATTCCTATCCTGATGATAGACCGAGAAACCTTTGGAAGAAAGGGGACATTTGTTTTATATGCGATGCTGGCATCAGTGTTAATGCTTGACCTCTATTATTTTGAGAGTAAATCACTTTGGCTCCTCGGCATCATGTGGTGTTTCGCACAAGTTCCAAGCAAAATTATACCATTCTTAGCAACTGAATACTACCCTACTAACATCAGAGCCTGGGCTTTAGGCTTCGCCGCGTCAGTTGGACGTGTTGGTGCTTTGATATCGCCATTTATCACATTATATGTGATCAGACGTTCCGTCTTCGATCTATTTTTCGTGTTTGGAGTGGCGTTGATATTCAAAAGCCTGGCAGTAGTGTACCTGCCTTACGAAACAAGAGGAAGACCTCTCGATCAAATTATTGAGTTAGAAGAAGTTCCGCCTTCGGCGATTTATCGAGCCACTCCTAAATTTAAGCCCATTGACGCGTTCCCAAGTGCGCAAAACACACCTTCCGCTTCAAAAAGTCATGGGTATCAGCCTCACTTTTTGCAGACTTAACTCTCATAATTTCAAAATTTGATACATACTATATGTATTAATTCGTTTAAGCAACATAGTAACTTCAAACAGGAAGTTTATATGCCAAATATTAGCCTGTTTTGATGTTTGAATCGATCGCACTGCTATCGATTCTATCATTTTTTAATAGAATAAAAGAGAAAGTGAAATTTGATTTATTGATTTGTTGCAAAACTGAAAAATGCTTGAATTCGCAAGAATCAAACCTAGGTTTTATGGAAAATGAATCTCTTGACCCCTGAAAAGATAATGGCATTAAGAATTTAGGAGTCTAATTGACACTGGGGTCTTTAAATTCTCTGTATGAAATTATCTCGATACCATGTATCCAATTTATTCCAAGATAGACTGGGTCTAAACGCTAATAGCGTGTTTGAAAAACTAAGAAGGCTACATAAGCAATGGAAGAAGATGACAGATCCACTTATCTTGACTCTCTTGTCGACAACAGAATCTGCATGGGGAAATACCACTACCTAATGATCTTTGCGATCGGTTCTCTTTTCATCGCAGATACCTGCAATACACAAACCACCGGTTTTCTCACGCTCAACTCCGAAGTGGATTTCAGAGCTAATAAACTGCAGCAAACTTTAATGGCAATGGCAAGCTTATGCTTGGCTGGATTTTTTGTTGGATCGCTACTGTTGGGGCCATTTTAGAGTTATTATATTTGCGATGCTGGCGTCAGCTTTGATGCTTAACTTGTATTATTTCGAGAGTAATTCACTTGTCCTCCTGGGTATCATGTGGTGTTGTGCCCAGGTTCCAGGCAAAATTATACCAATCTTAGCCACAGAGTATTATCCTACTAACATCAGGGCTTGGGGATTAGGCTTCGCCGGATCGGTTGGACGGGTTGGAGCTCTGATCTCGCCTTTTATCACGTTAAGGATGATAAAAAATTGAATCTTCGATCTATTTTTTGTGTTTGGAGTGGCATTCGTTTTCAAATGTCTGGCAGTTGTATATTTGCCCTGCGAAACAAGGGGAAGACCTCTCGATCAAATTATCGAATTAGAAGAAGTTCCTCCTTCGCCGATTCATCGACACTCACATTCAGACGAAGCACAGACCTAACTATCCTAATAAAATTTAACACTACAACGATCAATTCGTTCTTCAGGATTGGATAGCTCAAAATTAACTAAATATTCACTTATTTTTGATATATGAATTGATTACACCGCTCCAATTTCATAACAAAAATTAATAAAACATCGTTATATCAAATTGCAAAACATCAAATGCTAAACTTTCTTCATTATATAAGGCCTTTTCCTCAGCGAAATTAACTAGCAAACCATCGGGCCCCTCTTATACTTTGTCATAATGACTCCAATTTGCCATGAATAAGAGATAATCAATCCCAACAATAGAGTAACAACATCATCAATGTAACTTTTATAAAACTCTCATCATAATAGAGATTAATCAAAGCACTCAATTGGGAACATTCCATTATACCTTTCTACTCCAGGAAGCGTCTCATCAACTATCTTAATCCAGCTATTGTCTGGGCTTATTTTAAATTCATCATCAATCTTATTCTCCAACAAACTGTTGAAAATTCTCCTGTTTTCTTCCAAATTCGGCAAAACCACATCCGAAGGATCCAAGGTGTTCTCTCTAGCAAATCCTTCACTCGTAAGCATATTCACAAACTTGATCACTCGTTTCATTCTAGATCGCAGCTGAGCTGACAAAATCTCAAATCCATCTCTAAACAGCTTGCGCAAGAACAACCCTTTCTCCTCGTTGGAGTCCTTAATTACCGGACTTCGATTGCATTCAATAAACCAGAGATTTAATTTATCATCTAGCATGAAATCCACACCATACAGCTCCCAGAGGTTGCTTTGTTTAGCGAAGGAGTTTTTCGTTATTCGGATCAGATGCTGCATGGCATGCTCGATCTTAGGACGGAGATATCCATCGATCCAGCCCAAACTATCGATGCGTCCTTCAGATATGAGATAGTTGGCAAGACGAGTATAGTTCCACATTTGGAAATTTCTAAGTTCGGTTTCATTCATTCCCATCTTTTCTTGAAGTTCCTTGTCTTTGAAGACATCCTCAGACTGTGCGGTGTTAGTCAAATGAGCTCCTTTCGCTTTCGAATTGACATCGTATTCGTAGAGTGACACTCTCAAGAATCCGTCATGGTAATAGACAGTCAGAGGGTTCGTCGAGGACACCATCATGTAGACTCTGAAATCAAACTTGTGGTTGTAAACAAGCAGCGGGTTGCTAATGTATCTTTGAACTATGATGCTGTAATCCATCTTTTTACCACAGTTTTCGCCGTTCTTTAACCCTCGACGAAGCATTTGCTCTTCCTCCTCGTCAACAGGCTGCACGCCCGCGCCTCGATGGACACCAACGCCGATTTTTCGAATAAAAACAATGGTTTTTTCAGCTTTTTCTCTTTCGTACTCAGGAGAATTTATATAAGCAAACCACTCTTTGCATTCAGCTTCATTGGCTAATAACCATGTTTGAGGGAAAAATTTATCCCCAGGAGAACAGGTAGGCTGGCTTTTATATTTCTCATAATAGATTTTTAAGTTATGAGCCACAGCATCCTTGTTAGCGATGTCATCAGATCCAGGGATGTGGTTATAATTTTGAGTCAAACAGGCAAAATGAGAGCCAATATGCAGTTCATTGTGAACACCGAGCTTGAAGAAGATGTTATTAACGGAAGGCTCTATGTCGAACCCACCAAGCTTTTGGGAGAGTCTGATATAGTCACTGTTTATGTAGGGCATGACGTCTCGCCCGACCATAGGGACGATATCTTTTCGGAAATACGAAAGCATGGAGTAATCGGTAAGGAAATTTAACTCGTTGAAAACAGAGGTCGGGTTCTTAACGAGGTACTCGTGAGTCTTGAGGCAGTAGTTAGGGTCTCGTTTTATCATTAAACTTTTGTTGGAGGTAATGTTCGGGGTTGGAAGAGGGTTTAATTTATTAAGGATACCTAAAGCGAGCGCAGGATTGTAAAACTCGCGAGTATCTGCAGTTTTGTCCTCTAAGATATATGATCCTTCATCTCCGGGAGTTAAAGCTTCGCCAGATTCAAAGCTGCGTGCAGAACGTCGCAATGAGGTAGAAGCACCTAGAGTGACTGAGCAGAGTAAAATTAGAAGGGCAATAGCGCTGTTTATTCTCATTGAGGAGGTAAAATTGGGATTATAAAAGAGGTGAAGAGATTCACTTTAAATATGAGTTGTTGGCTGCGAAACGGCTAAGTGATAAAATTAATCGAAATTGACCAGGAAGGCATTAAACTCAGCGCATATTGCAGTAAAGCCCAAAAACTCACAGTGAATCAGACTATTTCAGGTAGATGGTATGTGAACAGAAGCTTTCGAATATAATTCGAGATAGGCCTAAATCTCTATGACAATACTTTTGTTATTCGGTGAAACGGGTCATATAACTGAAACACTCGCAAATTGTATCCAGAGAGCTGATGACCATTTTGCGTTAATAAGATGTACCGCAAAACGATTTCGTGCATGAATAAGCGATTTCAGTTGACTAAGCATTGCTATTACTTCCGATAGCCTACATGATATGAGATGGAACAGCCTATCTTTGGAGCAAAAGATCTGGATTCGATGTTTCTAAAATGTAGGATAACGCGAGCTAGGACCCCGTTGGAGGTGGCATACAATGGTTTTGTTGCTTTTGTCAAAATTCTTAGATATGCTATCAGAGGTTATTTTAGCGACACTAAAAATAATTTAAGGATACTGAGCAATCAATATTCTTCCAAAAATCCAAGGGAATCAAAGACTATTTCGTGTAATCAAGTGTTTTGAGACTCTGAGCTCACAGCCATATCGGAGATCAATCAATGGAAAAGAACTCTACGCAACGCGTTTTCTTAGACTTCAAATATTTAGTGCCCAAAATATAAAATTTACTTTTGGCAGTTGGAAGAGCTGCTTGGAAGCAATGAAACTTTTTCCTTTTTGGAAGTTTAGAAACATATTGATGGATTCAAAGTTATCATCTTGATTACACTTGAAAAATACTCCATGTAAGATGTGTGGACTGATTGATATCCACCAAAATTATATAAAATGGACTAATATCCTTAATTATGTAGAATAACTTCGAATTACGCTTTTCTGAGTGATCAACTCGATCATACTAACACTAGTGCCCATTTCACTACGATTCCTCCAACTTTATGGCAATAAGGACCAAAATATGAAGAGTTCATCTTGGTCCAAGAGATAGGTGAAGCTGTGGAGCAGAATTTGAAGTATCATTGTTCGGAAAAAATAAAAACTTACTGAGCAGCTTTGAAAACTGAGCGACTTCACACGAACTTATTGAAAAATCTGTAACTCTGTGAAAATTTTATTTCGGTTTTAAAATATTTATTGCGCTATCGAGAACAAGAAGCTTATACATCGCACATGCAAAGCCCTACCAAGCTCACGTATATATCTCGAAAACGAAGCAAGGAAAACGACATTTCAAAATCTCCTATATGCTTTACAAAACTCAGCAATACACCAAAAAAACAGCTCCCACATTCTCAATCACATTCTAAATTAAAGAGATCAGTAGATACATCGCCAAAAACAGTTCGAGAACATCATACAAGAGTTCTCACCATGCCAAACTTCGCATCGACTGATCGAATTCAGAAATCTGAGATTGTTACGCCTCGCGGGGATTCTAGAGGAACTTCATCTCGGAATAAGCCAGCCCAAGGCACAAAAATTCCCTCTGCTAGTAAAAGTATATTGAAAACTCCTAACAAAGAGGTCAAAGCAGCTAATGAGAGAAGCAAGCAACCACAAAACCTGCGTGAACATATACTATACCTCATTATGAAGCTTGAAAAATCTCAGGCGATAAGTCTTGAACACGAGTATGAGATCAAAAGTCTGAAGAGTGAACTTGAGGCTTCTATGAAGGAATCAAACCAAAAACTTGGTATGTTGGTGAAGATGCTGAAGAATCAACTGAATGACTTGAATTTAATCGAGAAAAAGGAGCAGACAATAAACGAAATTTATCAGCGGAGAGTCGCTGATATCGATGGAGTTGTTAAACTCTTAGAGGCCGACGGAAATACGCCAATGAAATCAGAAGAAAAGCAAATTAGTAATGATTCTGCAAATTTGGCGCATGAGAAACTGCAACGAGAAATGGTTTTATTAAAGGCTGAGAGAGATAAATACAAAAGCATGTTAGATGTGATGGCAATAGAACTAGAATTTCATTCAAAACACTGTCAGTTCGCTATTGGACAGGAAGACAGTGTAAAGAAAAAAGCAAACTCGAAATTTAGCATAGAGATCGGTCATCATAGTGAGAAGAAGAGCGTACAAGAAAAGAAAGTATCTCCTATGAAATTAGCACTCGGGAAGGTGCTCAAGCGCCTTGAGAATATAGGAACTATATCCAAAGGTAGTAATGATGACTATTTGGAAAATGAATCTTCAAGTAGAAGAAGCCGACAAAGCCCGGAGTCGACATTAAGACTCGCAACAGGCAGGTCTCTGAGTAAACAGCATCATTCTCTGAGGTTAAATGAAACAGCCAACAATTTGAGTGATCGTTGGGCAAATCTCAGCTTATCTGATCGACAGGCTAAAGAAGTTCATTGGGGCTCATTGCAGCATTCAATGCAGAGGGATGCTTCTTTAAGTGCAAACTATCCATTTGAAAGGCAATGTTTTACCAACGCATCGAATAAACACACTGTTAAATTAAATACCGAGATTTTGCTGAAGAAAATTTCAGAAAATGTGGAGCTTCATGATCAATCAGATACTCCTAACCATAAACGAGAAGAATTTGTCGATGAGAAAAATAACATCGGATACGAAAGACAAGGTTTCCGAGCCGAAACTACAGAAATCAAATTAGAGTCTTATGTTAAACAAGACAATGATAACGATGATAAAATTTTAGAAACTACAACAAAGAATGTTAGTGATCTAGATATCAGATTCGAGACAGCTCTGAATACGGAAGAAATGAGGGATAATACTTCTCTTCCACAGAATCAACACGCGCTAAACAGTAATCAAGACAAACCTCAACATCAAGAACTCGAAGAATTGAATCAGTCAGGAAAGACAGAACAACAGCAAGTTGAACAATTACAATCGAAACTCATAGAAGAGACCGATAATGGGTTCGAATTCAAGCTGATAGTTGAAACCCAAATGCCTGATAGCAGGAAAGAGCAAGTGCCCTCTTCTGAATTGAAAGCGAAAAAACGTCGTGGTGAAACAGAAAAACGAGCTTCTATTCAAGATTTCAATAACAGCGGTCAACAGGTTGAAGTAACTGAAGAAAATGCTGGCAAGATAGATCAATCTGAGCAGAATATTATTTCAAGAGATACTAACTTAGAGATCGAGAACAAAGCGAGAGCTCAAGGTCATGGCCAGGAAATTTCCCCCACCGATGCGCTGGCTCTTGGAGTCGAGCCAACGATCTCCGAGGTGATTGAGGAGATATTTATCCATAGTAATGGAAACAGTCCCACGAAGCAAGAGTTTGAAAAAGAAGACACGAGAGAACCTTCGGTCTTCAATTATTCGACTGGGAAAGTGGAACCCTCAAGCAATAAATATGAAAATAATACCGATAACAGAGAAAATCATGAAGCAAATGTATTCATTTGCAAAGCACACAACAATCCATCATGCTTCTCTTGCGCCATGGACCTCGAGCATCTATCAAGAGAAATTTCCAAATTACAATCCAAAGAGAACGAGTACACTTCACAACTTGAAAATTTAAAGCTGGAATTCATCAAAGAAGCACGAGAGAAGGCTAATGCCATCAGATCTCTCGAAGAAGAGAACACAACACTGAAAAAACTGACTGATACTGTTCAGCAGCCAACATCTTACTCAACAATGTTCGAGCTTCAAGCTGAACTTGACCGCGTCAGAGGTCAATTGGATGAGCTGAAATATTTCTTGCTTCCTAGCCGAGCAAATGAAGCAGATGACCTCAGCCACCAAGGATCCATAACTCACATCTATGGAACTCCTGCTGAGGTTGGAACTCCCAAGTCACTCTCACATCACGAAGAAGATGCGCCTAACGAACCTAATCAAGACTTGGAATACTCCCAGGTTTTAGAGGTTGAAAAAGTCGCAGATTTCCCTGAGAAAACTCTTATTCCACAGAGAATTCAAAACCTTAATCTACAATCTCATCCCACTTTTCAACCAGTCTCTCAATTTGAGTGGTTTTCTCAAACTATAAACACAGTCAGTAATAAACACGACTGGGAAATTTCAGAAAAACGCAATAAATTTAAGGATGCTCGTGTTGAGGAGATAAAGGAAAGATTAATTCCTTTGATACAAAAGCTGAAGAAAGAAGAACTACTACAAGAGTTCGGCTTTATTTGTGGAATTGACTGTACAGTTTCAAACGTATTTACCGGGCGGAAATCCTTTGGGAATCGCCATCTTCATGAGATATCGACTCATCAGCTGAATTTTTATGAAAAAGCCTTAAGTACAGTTGGAGCAGTTGCAACAAATTTTTCTCATGAAGGAAAATTATCGGTTTATCTTTTTGGTGATGACCAGACCCACGATAAAAATGTGAGGACTTTATATGCCGATGAGGTTGGAAATGAGGAATGTTATGGCATTGACCACGCTCTTGCTGAATATAGGAGGAGTATAGCAAAGATATTCTTTTCTGGACCGACTTCTTTCAGACCATTGATTGACAAAGCTATTGAGATAGCGCAAAGAAAGAAGGAATTCCAGTTGCTAATGATTATTGGAGACGGCGCTGTTACCAACGTGCAAGAAAATGTCAATGCAATAGCTGAGGCTTCAAATTTCCCAATCGCAATTATGATGGTCGGAGTGGGTGATGGCGATTACAACCAGTATCCGAAGGATCCTTGGCAAGGAATGAAAGAGTTGGTTAATCTTCTTCCACCAAGGAGATTTGAGAATATTAGATTCTTGCGCTATGAAGATGAGATGCCCCTAGAAGAATTCGCTGAGAGTGTGTTTGAATACGTGATTAAAGCGTATCAATTTTGTGCTGAAAGCAAAATGATAGAAACTCTGGATAAAGCCACGTCAAGAAGAGGAGAAGAACCTGGGCGATCAGTATGCATACCGGTCAATGAAATCTCGGATTCGCCAACAATACAAAGCCAAAAGGGTGGGGCTTTTCATTCAGGTGGAAATCTCAAAGAAGAAGATGCCATTCAATCTTCAAATGCTCAAGAAAGCAATGTAGTCATATCCCAAATATATCGAGAAAATAATAGTTCTGAAAATTCTTCTCAAATTGAACTTGAGACTGGGGATAGGGGTCACGTGAAAGTCAAAAAAGTAGTGAAGAAAAAAGTTTCGAAAAAGTTATCGAGTCCTAAAACAGAAGTTCAGAAAGAAGAAGTATCAAGTAGCAATAAATCTAGCGTTGTCGAGGAACCTGCGGAAACAGAGATGAAAGTCAATGTTGTAGGGAAAAAAGGCGTGAAAAAAGTGGTAAAAAAGAAGAAAACTGGGAATAGTATTGAAGAAACAACAACACAGCAGGTTGAAACTGGGAATGAACACAAAATGAGTATAAAAGCGGAGGGAGGAGTGTCAGACAATCTCGGGAATAGGAAGTCTATCAAAAAAACTACGAAAAAAAAAGCTGATCCTGTCTCTGAATCAATAGAAAATGATCCAAAGATCCAGTCTTCAGAATCACTGTTGAAGGAGCCAGAAGTTTCGGTGCTGGAAGAAAGCAAAGAAGAATCTCGACCCGAGCACATAAAACCCAAAACAGTGAAAAAGTTCGTCAAGAAAAAAGTGACTGAAAGCAGCCTTCAGCCATCAGAGACTCCCTTAGCTCATACCGACATGAAGGAATCCAAAGATAACTCGCTGATAAGTCCCAAAATAACGAGCATCGAACACGTTGGAAAGACGGAAGCACTTCCTTCGAAGTCCAACCCATCAGAACCTTCTTCCAAAGAAATATTGAAGACTAAAGTAGAGGAAGGTAGCATTATGCCTTCAGAGAGAGAACCAAATGACTTGAAAGTGAAGAAGGTTGTGAAAAAAGTTGTAAAGAAGAAGTGATCAGGAAGTTCTTCAGCGAAATTTTGATTGGTTTTCATATTTTTGATTACAGTATTCGTAACACTATTTGCTATATAATCAGGTGTATATTTGAAGATAAATGACATTATTACTTAATTGAATACTCATTTTGTTGAATATTCAATCAATACCTTTTGTAATCACAGTTGCATGTTTATCTTCAATACTTTATTCAGTCATCTTATAGAAAAGTCTATTGCTAACTACGTTCTTGGGCAAGAATTATATTATTCAGAACGTGCGATCGCTCTTCTCCTTCCCAATTTATTTAATGAAACTCACATAAACTATTTATCAGGCAGGGTAAAAAATTTCTGGCTTCTTCATTCAGAAGTAATGGAAGAGTTGATATGAAGTTTGAAGAAAAGCAAAGTAGTGTGACAATGTAAAATCACTCAATTTAATGCTGTGTGCGTGTGCTGTTTTAAATTTCACTGCTGATTCGGAGACTCTTGAGGCTTACTGAGCCTACGCGTAACTGGCTGAGTATTAGCTTTGATATTCCAGAGAAGACTATTTGAATTCTCAACTGCTTTCGAAAGGAAGAACGAGCCACCTAAACTCAAATTAGATAATTTCGGGTGATTTTTTGCTTACTGCTGCTGCGAGCGTGTTTGCTGGTATGGCTCATAATTTTCGGTTTGCTCAGGCTATCGGGAGACAATGTGCTTTGACCAGAAGTCATTGGGACAGGTTTCAGTGTAAATTTATCGAATGAAGGCGTTTGAGGCTTGTTTAGTTTCTCTACAGCTTGCAAAATTTGTTTAAGAGTGTCTTTAAACTCTTTCATATCTTTCGAAATAGTTCCAGTGTCCTCGATGGTCCAGGAATCAAAAATGATTTGTTTCATTTGAGCGTTGTCGTCTTCAGTGTTTTTTCTGTAAGAAACATCTGGACTGTCAGTCATTACGGATTTCAAGTCTCTTGAATTGCTAAAGTTAATTTCGTTGATTTCGCCTCTTAGATAAGCGACCATCATTCCCGGTAGCTCAGCCAACTTGCCGTTGTGATCTAAAACCGACTGATCTAACAAGCTGCAGATGGTGGAAAGATAATCCACTTTCAATTTATGTTTTGAGTTGATCTCTCTTAATCTGACAAAATCCTCTTTGTCAGACTCGATTTTCATTTCTAAATCTTTAACTTTTGCAGAAAGTTTGCCGTTCTCTGCGATAAGGAACTCATTTGCGTTTTTCAGATTTGAAATTATAAATGAAAGATCTTTGTTTTTCGCTTGTTCATTGTCAAGCTATTATATCAGTCATAAATGTGCAGAGAGAAAGAGAGATTTACTTTTTCTGTAAGATTGCAAATTTTGTCAGTGTTTGCTTCCTGCATCAGCAAGAGCTGGCTTTGGTTAAAAGCTCCGAGCTCGGCAGTTTGATCGAGCTGATGGCTTAAAGATTCTACTGCTACTGATTTAGACTTTCGGTGGAGTGCTGCGTGTTGTGGAATAGTGAGTGATATTGCTTTTGGAGATGAGGTTTTCGGTAATGACTCCAGGTCCACATTACTCTTTTGAAGGAGTAAGATTTGCTCTTTCAGTGAACTTATTAAAACATCTTGTTTGCGGTTTGCTTCTCGATACCTCTCATTCTCAATTTCTAGACTGGAAAAGCAAATTACATGTTGAATGGCCTTGAAGAGTCGTAAAAATATTTACTTTTCTATTGTTTGGAGGTGTTTATCATTCGCCTCACGCCAATGTTTCAGATTTCTCTCAAGTTCTTTAATGGTGATTTCGAGCTCTCGGATTTTCTCTTGTAATTGCTCTCTCATCTAATGAAATTTAATAATTGCTATGGATGAATCGTTTCAATGCTACATTCTTCGCTTCTATAAATGAGGAGGTTCTTCTCTCAAGATTTCCTTCAGGAGGTGACTTAATATCGTTAACAAAACTTCGTTTTAGTTAAAGAAATAAGGAAGTACTTCAATAACTGTATTAGCATCAAGAGTCTCATCTTGAAGGTGAGTGATCTGTTGCTCAATAGTCTCGAAAAATTGACAGTTTTTGCGATTTATTTCCTCGATAGTTGCTTTTTGCTGATATACAGCCTCTATTAGCTAAATCGTTGATCGCTCGGCGAAATGAATGAGGTAATTGAGATGTTACTAAGTCAAAAACTTTTTTTTGGGTTGGAATTGCTCCAAGCTGCCCATAACTTTCGCTTGATTCCTGCTTGTTCATTAAATAAAATTATGCTGGTGTGTAAATCAACGTGATCAGTACTGTTAAAATAAGTTAACCCTTCGGTAATATACCAGAGAAGTTCAGAACTTTGAGAAGTGAATGAAATGGCTGCTGGCATGAGAAACCTGCTAAACTAAAAGCGTTGAAGATGTTCAAGCGTGTGTTACCAAACAATTGTTATAGATCTTGATTTAGAGGCTTTTTTAAATAATGATCATAGGTAAGAAAATATCCTCGAGCTGAGCACAGGTAGTCGCCACCGCTTGCCTCTCAATTCGAGAAAATGGTCTAATTCCTGCTGAAGGGAAAGATTTTGAAATTTGATCTAACTGAACTTATTTGAAACAATCTTTGCTGATTTGTTTAAACTCCAGCCTCTTCGTTTATCATTTGAATGATAAAATTGTTTAGGTTGTTAAGTTATCTGTGCTATCAACAAACCTTGTTCTGCAATAATATCTTTTATTTAATCACTGACATGTTAATGCTGATTAGAGAAGATTCTTAATTAGCAGTGGGTTCATGGTTTCACTTCGAGTTAGTGCAACACACAATCAAAGTGAAAATTCAAACAATATGACGACAGATTGACACTTAAATCAAAGAGTAAAGAATCTAACCAAAAACTTCATTATTTATTTATTTGCTCTAGCAATGCAATCATCAAGCGAGTTTTGTAATGCGACTTGAACCGATTTTAGTTTCCAAGCAACTTCCTCTTCAGTTTGGTCGCCAGTTATCGCTTCATTCAGCAATTTCTTTGAATAGCAAACGCTTTGTTGGTTAAATGAAACAGTGCATTGTGTTTGTGTGAGGATAGCCTTGTCACGGAGAAGACCGCAGGCTTTGTCAATAAATATCTCATTTTGGAAATGTAAGGCTTGCTCTTTTGCTGTGTCAATGATATTTTGGATCTCTTTTGAAAACATCAGTTTTACATCTAAAAAAAGAAAGTTTACGTTTGTTTATTTTTTCGGCTGAAGCGATGAATGCGAGTCCCAGAAAAACAATGAGGATTGTGAGTTTCATTTGGCTTGTAGTATTCTTTGACTTTTTTGAAGGTGGAATTTTGATCGAGTTATATATTTATAAACAGTTAAATATTGACTTCTTATACTCGAGAAAAGAGTCACTCTTGAGTCTATTTTTTCAAATTGAGATTCGGACTCAAGCCTGCAAAATTTCGTTCAACTATGCCCAAAAATCCTCAAAACACTGTAATGAATCGGCTGCACAGGATCTTTTAGCTGAGATCCTTCTTCTTTGATGCTACTCGTGTGAGTTGACAAATAAAAGTCACAAACAGACAATTAAGAATATGTAAATAAAGATGTTGACGAAGAAAATAGGAATGCTCTTGCCAGAGATACCATACATGAAAAAAATCGAGACTCAATTGATCACAATATGGAGCATATCAGATGGAGCTTCGAGTAACGGATCGAGTTGAGATGAAATTAAAGATGGAATTCTAGCGTATTATAACAAAGCCAATGTCTTGATGATGCAGTCACAGATACAGTCACCGAAACTTCGATCTGATGAAGAAATTTTATTAGTACATTGCCAATCTGACTATTACACTGAGAAGATTTCATAGTTAATTATTGATCTTTATGTTTAGTGTGCATTAAGAGATGTCTTGTCAACTGAAATGACAATATTTTCCCTTTGGCTTATCAAACACGTGAACGCATCGAGTTGGGTGTACTTAATGTGAGTTGAAATAAATTGCTTTCTTTTGAAGAAAAATCCCTGACACAGTTAATTATGTCCAAAAAAAAAAATAGTCAGCTAAATGAATTTATATCATTGAATCTATTCCTACAAAAATGTAGTTAAAGCATGGTGTAAGTTTTTCTGAATAAGGCATGAATCAAGACATCAATTTTTAGCTTGATGATCTCAAAAATTCCTGATAAGGTCTGCGTTCTTCAGTCTCTATTCAATTATGCTCTCGCATGAGAACTTCAGTCAATGGATCTCCAGCAGTGTGATGAAGATGTATAGTTGCCTGAAAATAAATTTTTCACATGTCATGCAGGCAAGCAAGTTTTCAGACGATTATAGGAGCTAAATTTTAAATGATCTCAAAAAAATCAAGTTCATATCATCTCATGGATTGGGGTTGGAATTCTTCTATGAGATTGAAAAAAAAAAACGACGTTCGAGTGCCTCGGTAGTTTTCTGAGAACCATATTCAATAAGAAATGGTGGAAAGTTCTCAAATATGTCCCTTGTCAAGTCAATTACCCTCCTTAATAAAGAAGCTGCCAGAAAATTCCAATGTAATAACGGCTTCTTCTGAACAG
>ENA-UOTX01000087-UOTX01000087.1-compost-metagenome-genome-assembly--contig:-NODE-87-length-95162-cov-10.236841_pt1 | contig 95162 bp, 60 predicted proteins | sample MGYA00238143_ERZ746982 | MGnify/ENA primary metagenome ERZ746982 (study PRJEB28758, sample SAMN06268862) | compost metagenome | isolation source: single cell | place: USA: California, Emeryville, Joint... | reverse complement strand
AAGAAACTTAAACTAGGTTCCAAAGAATCAATATCTCTGACAAATGGTGACGATGGGTTTCGATGGTAGACTTACCTGGATCAAATACTAATTAATATTCTCCAATTTCAAACTCATTTGCTGTTGTTAATAAGACAAGAAAACTCGAAATAGCTTTAGGAATTGTTAAAGGCCACGAAATTGATGAGACCTATTCTACCAGGTTAAGTTCATTCTTCTGCCTAGAAAATCCTTTTCATTAAACAGAAGAAAATAAATAAAAATAGCTCTATTTCGGTAGCTTAATTTATTAACGTATACATCTAAAACTAAGTGATTTTCTTCTCAACAACTTTTCAGACACGACTTACCATTCTTCCTTAATTAGTTCATTGATACGATCCATAAGTCACAGATCTATATCTTTTTATCTCATGTAAGGAATTGGAGTTTACTTTAGTTGGTTTCTGCTTGTTTTTTTCAGATAAAATGCGATTTATTTAGAATTCTTGATTTGCTATGCTAATTCACATTATCAGGATTAAACGGTAAAATTAGAGCTGTCTAAAAAAATCCACTCGCGCTATAATTAAAGGCTCTAAATTTGATGCCGCCAATCGGTGTCTGAATATAAATTCGAAGGCATTATAATGTAAAAACAACTTACTAACTTACTACCAAATCTTCACTAACCGACTACAAAATCCTTTAACACAATGAACCAGAATTTCACAAATTTCGATGACGACTTTCTTAGCACCACTTCCCAAGAAAACTACAAAACTGGCAGATGGTCACCCGAAGAGGGCGACTGTCTCAGGGCTGCTGTTAACACTTACGGAGAAGGCCACTGGAAAGAAATCTCAGCTCTCGTGCCTGGTAGAAGTGCTTTACAATGTCTTCACCGGTGGACCAAAGCTTTGAAGCCTGGCTTGATTAAAGGACATTGGACTCCTGAGGAGAACGCATTGCTTCGGGAATGGGTTAAAAATAATGGCCCTCAGAGATGGTCCGAGTGTGCTAAGATCATTGTCGGAAGAAGTGGTAAACAGTGCCGCGAGCATTGGTGCAACAAACTGAACCCGACCCTCAAGAAGGGCAACTGGACCGCTGAGGAAGATGAGCAAATCTTCCGTCTTTACCAAAAATACGGGACAAGTTGGTCAAGGTTTGAAAAATTCCTCCCAGGAAGAACTGAGAATGCTATCAAAAACAGGTTTTACTCAGCTCTTAGGAGACTCGAATCCAACAAAGGAGCAAAAAGAGTCAAGAAAGACGACAATAGCTCATCAATGATTGATCAAATAGTGAGTTCTCAACCCAGCGAAAAGGACTCTAAAACGGAAAAAGCTACATCATCGGCTATGGAAATAACCGTTCAAGCGAAATTAACAAATGCTCTACAAAGCATCCCAGATATCAAAGGTGGTTATCCATCTTTCCACGTAAAATTCGAAGAGAATACCTCTCAAACCAGTGATGAGAGAGTTACTCGCGCAGAAATAGAGAGTGAAGAACCAGTCGATTATTTCTCACAAGGCTGCTCCTTTATCGACTACAGCAATAGCCCTAAAGTAAACCTCAATACCCTAGAAGGCTGGTCGGCCTCTCCAAAGCTCTTCGAGAAATCGGATGCCCTTAAATTCGATTTTCATAGTAGTCCAAAGTTTGATGAACTGAATGTGACTTGTGCGCCACAAAATGATTTGGAGATCAGCCCAACTGAAGTTCAAAATGCTATGAGTGAAATGTACGAAAAGGTTAATAATTTTGCTGGGAACTCTGCGATGACCAATGAAGAAAAGATACACTTCTACATGAATCAGTTAAAGTTCCTCGATGACTTGTTTTCAACGACGAAAAAGCAGGTTATAGACAAATTGAATGATCTTAAGAACGAAAGAGCTTGCAGTGGCAAGTTTCTTAACTCTTTTTATGAGTAATTCTCTTTGCTTGACAAGTGAACTTGCCTTGTGCTTGCTCATTTTTCGTCATAAATCATTGTAGCTATCTATCGTTGTCCATTAAGTCATTATTATTATTGCTTTTTTTTATATGACATTACAAATAACTACTTTTCTCACCAACAAAAGATGCATCCTCAAACTCTCTCTTTATATTTCGTTAAGACCGCTTGAATAGAGACCTCATAGTCAAAACTATTCTTCTTTTCATTAAGACAGTTAGGTATTTTTGCTCTTGAATAGCTTTTTTGGCAGTTGCTTGTCGAAAAACAATCTAATGGTGTAGATATGGACTGATTGTTTTTTGACTTGGAGATAACTTTCGAAAGAATTGCTCAAACATACAGAATTTACCGACCCCAAATGGTCACTTCAAGTTTCAAATTTATACATATTGATAAAATACAGTTTCAATATATTAATTTCTCAAACGATTAGAACATTTTACGGCCAACTGGCGATAATTTAGCTGAGTACATTCACAGTTTCACATAGACAGAAATTTTCATGTATTGTTTTCAAATGGAAGAAAATTTCAAAACTCATTTAGGCTACCTAGCTTTATCAAGCTCAGATATAATCATATTTCCTTGAGAAAGGATCTACCTCTTTGAAAAATGTGTGAAAAAAAAAATTTACTCAGGGAATCGCATCGCTAGGAATTTTCCAAAACTCCAATCAATTGCCTCGAAGCTGTAGGGCAAACGACTTTTCGGACCAGCTTTCCATTAACTACTTTAATTTATTCGTTTGCCGTAAAACTTGTTCCGGGGTTCTATTTAATTATTAAAGAATAATTTCGGAAGCAGAAAATCATTTCCATCCTATTCCTCTAAACTCAAGATAAATACCGAGTCACTGGTAAGCTTCTTGCAACATAAGGAGACCATTTGAGGCCTGAACTTTCGATCATGTTTGATTGAAAGTTGCTCTACCATTTGAATCAATAATTTAGAAACTGGAATAGGGTTAAATTTAATAATCAATTAAAAGGTATCAAAGAAAGTACCTCAAGCATAAAATGACCAACAATAAACCAGAGCTCATAAGGCAGACAGCCGAAAAGCAAGAAGGTACCTCTCAAAAAGCCTCGATTCTTACTTTATATAGCTCAAAAGAAACAAGAGATCATTTTCAAAGAAGAGCGGAAAAAGTCAGCAGTTTTCCAAAAGATAAAGGTGACAATTTTCATGTTTGTTGTCTTATCTCGTTCTGTCATTAGGATAACATCTACGCATTTCTTGAGAATTATGTTTTCGTTGGTTTCATGACACTCATCACGATCTATGCGCTGTTTGGAGATGATATCCGGCAACTCGCTACTTCAAAAGTAATTGTGCTCTTAGGGTTATCTAATCGGTATCGACAGAGCGGCGACAATGGATTCTATGCAACAACAGCTGTATGCCTTGGTATTTTCGTTCTGGAGATCCTACTTTCTTGTATCGCAAAGGTACGCCAAGTCTCATCATTCATCTTCATATTTTTTCGTAAAAAATGCTAGCCGGACTACATCTTTGGATATTTCTTCTGGCTCGATCTCATCTCAACGGTTTCTCTCATTTTTGATATTGGATGGATCAATGATGCCATATTCGGAACTGATTCAGGTGGGTCAAACACACAGCAGTTATCAAGGTAGAGTTTATTGCTCATCCAAATAATAATTACTTTCTGGCGAGAAGAGCTTCAAAGACATCGCAGATTGGCGCAAGAGCTGCAAGAATTGTTAGAATTATCAGACTTATTCGATTAGTGCGACTCGTCAAAATTTACAAACTTAAGCAAGATCTTGAGGATGCCAAAGCGAAAGACGATGATTTCCAGTTCGATGATGATGTCATTGAAGAAGACGAAGAACCACAGACTCAAGCCGAGAAAAATGAGAATCATGGTTCCCTAACTCAGACTCCAGAAGATAACCAAGTCAAGAAGGCCTCCACCTTGGAGTCCGATACAAAAAAGGAAAGTCTGGAGAAGTTGAAAGAGAGAAAGGCCTCCATCAAGAGATTTTCCACTCAAAAATCAAGAAAATCTATAAGAGGACTGACGAAAGATTTATCCAAAGTGCATCCAGCCGCTCGCGGAGACGACGAAGTAACAAAAGAAATAACACTATTTTACCTAAACAAAAAATTTCTTAGGAATACGTCGAAACGAATGTAGGGAAAAAACTATCTGATTTGACAACAAGGAGAGTTATCGCGCTTGTACTCAGTGTTATGATCAGTATCCCTCTGTTTACAGCGAATACATATAAGACTGATTACACTTCGTATGAATATGGCCTGAATACGCTCTACGCGGCATGGAGGTAATAATTAAGATTTAGATTAAATTGTTAAGTAACAACAACAAAGTTCATCCTGGACTACTCCTTCACAATATTCAGCGATCTTCAACACGACAAGAAACACTTACGTGAGCATGGGAACGGTACAAATCTACTTCGAGTGATTTGACTAACAGCTTATTTATTAGGCGGCACGACTTCCATTAGTAAAGTTAGATTCGAAGACAGCAAATCTGTTCACTGATAGTAACGTCAATCTCGATGAAATCCGCTCAGGTGACCTGCAATATTTTGTTGGAGGTTATGACTCGGTAATATATATCGTTTTCTTTTCTAAATCTTGACTAATAAATCTAGACTGGCAATCCGAATTTCTTTGCGGTCTATAACCAAGCTTCGGATAATAACCTTGGAGCAATTTTGAGCATTATCCGTACATTGTTTGTCAGTGTGGTGCTGACCGGCGGCGCTTTGCTATTCTCAAAAGACGCCTCGAATTTAGTTGTGCAGCCAATAGAACAGATGCTCAAAAGAGTGAAGCGTATAGCAAGCAATCCTTTGAAAGCTGTCCAGATGGAAGAAAAAGAAGCCTTATTAGCCGATAAACTCGAACAACAAAACAAGGGCAAAAAATCAAAAGACATGACGGAGAACTTTGAAACAGCTATTCTCGAGAGGACAATTGTCAAAATCGGCGCCCTCCTTGCGCTAGGATTCGGAGAGGCTGGATCTGAAATTATCTCACAAAACATGGCTAAAGGTATATATATTTTTGTCTTGACATCCTGACTTTGACAATGGACATCTTAGGTGGTGAAGTAGACCCTATGATTCCTGGGAAGAAAATATTGGCGATCTTCGGATTTTGCGACATTCGTAATTTCACTGATGCCACCGAAATCCTCCAGCAAGACGTTATGGTCTTTGTCAATGAAATTGCAGAGATAGTTCATGGAACCGTGGATTTCTTCTCAGGGGCAGCCAACAAGAATATCGGTGATGCTTTCTTGCTCGTTTGGAAATTCCCTCAGGAAGATATAGAATACGACGACGAAGGCCAGCCTCAGTTGAAAGATACAGAATCAGTGAAAGGTTTCGCTGATATGGCACTAGTATCATTCTTGAAAATTATCGCAAAAGTCAATCGGTCATTGAAACTAGATAAGGTATTTCCCTTTAATCTTTGAGCAATCACGTATGATGTATTTTTGTGTGAACAGTATAGGAAGCATGCTGGACTCAATGCAAGAATGCCAAATTATTCTGTTAAAATGGGCTTTGGGCTTCATTGCGGCTGGGCTATCGAAGTAATTTTTCTTTGAGGATTTTTTTTCTGACGAGAGAGTTAGGGTGCTATTGGATCTGAGTACAAAATTGATGCTTCTTACTTGAGCCCAAACGTTAATATGGCCGCTCGTCTTGAAGCGGCCACGAAACAGTTCGGCGTCCCATTATTGGTCAGGTACGGGCTGTCTCTTTGAACAACAAAACCAATGATATCTTAATCAAAACTAGTGGGAAGTTGAAAGATCTCCTCACTGATGGAATGAAGGAACACGTGAGAGTTATTGATAATGTCACTGTCAAAGGAAGCAATCAGCCTATTGGTAATGCTCTCTATTGATTCAAAAGCTTAAATAAATACGTCATATGATGGGTTAGAAATGTGCACTGTTGATCTCAATTTGCACAAGCTGAAAGTTAATAAAGCTGAAAAGGACTTCTCCAAGCTCTCAAGAATGGACAAGAAGAGGGAGAGACTTCGAAATAGACATAAAAGAGATAGACTGAGAGAAAAAGTTACCACAGGAGATTTCCGTGTCACTACTTACTTTGTAACTGACAGAGATCTCAAAATGATGAGAGAGCCCTTTAATGCTGTATATGCAATTAACCTTTTGCTGTTACTGACAATAATTCAAAGGAATTCTATGAAAAATGGAAGGAAGGCTATGACAATTACATTGCTGGAGACTGGGAAAGAGCAAAAGAGTACTTCGAAGATACCATTGTAACATTCCCTTGATTAACCGCGAATGATAACCTAATTTTTCAGAACATGATTCCTGGTCATGTAGATGGCCCATCAAATACCCTTCTAGAGGTTATTGCCGAGAACGGCGGAAAAGCTCCTCTTGATTGGAGAGGCTACAGAGAATTGACAGAGAAGTAGTCTCATCAAGAGCTTGTTTATGAACCAGATATTAATAATAATGACATAATCTTCTATAATCAAATTGATTAGTAACACCATGCTGGGGATTTGCAATCATCCAATAAACCAATATGGTGAGAAAAAGTTAATAACTATATATTCAAATTGAATTTCATATGATATATTGGTCTCATTATAAACGACAATATCTGGTAACTTCTATGTGTTGCAATGCGACATTAACAAAACAAAAACCAACTCACATGGGCTTTTATCTGAGCTGCGAAAAAATGCTGTTTCTTAATTTAAGCAGAAATTCTTGACATCGAAAAATTTGATAGAAGTGTGTAAGTGGAATACACCAAAAAAGAAAAACAAGACAGGATTTAAAAAAATATTATACAAAGAACTTAGAATTTTCTGCATTTATTTTGATAAATTGAAGACAATCGTCTATAAGTTATGCGCGGAAGCTGCGCGCCTACGTGAATTTAATATTGCATTAATTTGAGAACTATTTTTTCATTGAGAATCGCTGACTGATATGCGTTTCTGACAAGAATGTCGATATTTCCCCTTTCTCCTCATTGAGTTGCGAACCGTCCACCGAACTGTCCAGCAGTAGTTTGAAGTCGGACTCTCCAGCATTTGTTTCTGCTTCTCGCAAACACGCTTTTTGTGTGACTTTCCCTTCCAAACTCCTCTGAGTGAAATTATACCCACTAGATTTCATCACACTGAACAGCATGCAACTATTTTCCACCAATTGAAATACTTCCTGAACTTCAGAATCCTCGTTGACACCCTCTGTAAAATTCTCGCCTTCATCTCCTCCTCCTGCTGCTGATAGTATTGATTCTTCAAGGATGGTTAGAGTATTTTCTTTGTAAAATTGGCACTCAAAGGGCACTCTCTTGGGTGTTTTCTCTTTTGTCAAAAATTCCTTCAGATCCGAGAGACTACTCGAGGCGGAGGACGCCTTCTTCATTATTGATAATTTTTCAGGTTGCGTGTGCACTTTCGCGAATTGAGAATATTTTTCTGAAACTGGACGCACGTCGTCTTCTTCAGCGAGGAGCTTTAAAAAAGGAAGTATCTTGGTTAGTTCTCGGTCATTCTGGTCTCCCACAAAACTTTTTATTGTCAATACGTTGTGTGGGTGATTGAGGAAATGATCGTGAGAGTCCTATATAGAGAAAAATTGATTGTTGATGAAATACGATTCTTACATCTAAGAGCAGAATATCTTTCATTGACACTCCGAGTATCCCAAGGTTTTTTATGAGTCTGTTATTTCCGTCTAGTCTGCAGTGACTTCGGTGCAATATATTGGACACGTATTTTTTGATCCCAGATGCTTTCACCAAGGCTTCTGCATACTGTAAAATAAATATTCTCTATTATCTTTTTCAAAAATAATGCGTTACTTCTTTCGAACCAGTTGTATAGATCACTAAATTGTAGTTTTTCGACACTGAACGCAGAAAATTTTCCAGTTCAGGCCTAGGTACTATATTCACCGTGCGGAGCATCCCATTCGACTCGAACTGCAATTTTTGAAACTATCAGAAAATTTGAAAAATTAGAAGGAGTACCTCGACCTGCATCATCTCTTTTTCGTAGTTATCATTCCTGCAGTAAACTAACGTCTCATCCAAATCCAGCGCCAAAATCTTTTTCTAAAAGTGAGAGAGGTTTTTTTCTTGTGTCCAACCTTTGAGGAATTATCTTACCTTGCGGTGGCTGGTGGCTAGAGGTGGAGTATCCCAGGGAGAAGGATGCCCGCTTTTCCGAGAGTGATTCTTCGTGGAAGCAGTGAAGTGCACAGGGTTTTGGCCTTGATGAGCTTGCTTCAGGACCTGTTTTAGCATTAGGAATTTTATTTTGATTATAGTGCCGTAGAACGGCTCTAATCTATTTCAACTGCTGGAAAAATAAATGCATCATTCATTCTAACCCGCTTTTGGTTAGAATAATAGGATTTTAAATACAGGAGATTGGTAATCAAAAAAATTATTGAAGATTCCGTCAAATCTTCCAGATTAGAACGATTTAAAAATAGAGATTTATATTTCGAGTTTGTTACAAAGCAGGAATTAACAAATTCTTCCGAATGCTTGATAATTTTTTTCTCGAAGAAAAAATGGCAAGGAAGAGCACGTCCAAGGTTTAACATGAGGTCTCTGGAAGCGAAATCGTGACATCTTACATTGTTTCGGTTAATGAATTAATTCAGAATGGGCTATTTATTCTATTATTTTGCGATTTACGTTGAGTTGGAGTGGAATTGTTCTGCAGACACTATAAAAATTATTAATTCAAACTCTAAACATTTTATTAAAAAAATATTTTCGGGTTTCAAATTTCAAAAAAGGCGTGCTTCGTGGATCTCCAGGCAGCTCCTTTAATAATGTTTTCGCTTCTTTTAGAGTACTAGTAGTCTCCTCAAGCTGCCCATTGTAGTTAGTAGTTGGATTAGCAGCCTTTGATGAGTTAGAAACCCCTCAATGTGGTAAATTGTGCTTTTCCTCGCTTCTTCTTTGCTAACCGAGGGGGAACTATCTTGTAATGAGTGGCAGAATTGAGAGTTAAGCAAGTCAATCAATATCTTGCTTAATTTTGTAAGGCTTTCAATAAGCTCGCTTCAATTAATATTTTCGAAGACCTGGAGTGCGACGTTCTTCTACTGATTTTTTTTTTTGCAAGTTGAGTGTTCAGTACTAGTGTTGCCTTCAGCAATTAGTTCGGTCCCTTATGGATTGTATTTCAAGCGCATCTCTTCAGAGCGAAAAAATCGTGTAATTTTAAACACACTAAGATTAGCGGAATGTAGAGAGAATTCTCCCCTATAATAGTTAGACATGATGGAATCGGTAAAAATAAGCAGTGAAAATTTCATATATGGACCCCATTTCATTCACAATGAATTGATATTTAACCAAGAGCTATCTCAACGAACAAAAACAAAAATCTAAAAACAGCTAATTAGAAATCATTTTTAGTTGAACTGAGTATTCCAAAGAGAAGACGTCGACGTCATAGTAGGATCGAATCGGGTAACTGACTTGCTCCGAACAGGCTTGTGCCCTATCGACTTCAAAAAATCATCCTGAGTTGGCTTCCTCGGCCCCGCAAGCCTTTTCTGCGATACCATCGCCCAAGGCGCTGTATAAGTGCTACTCATCTTCCTATGCTCACCTTTCAGTGTCTTTAATCGCTCAGAGGACATTGTTCGAATACTTTCAGCGGCAAGTCGCGCTGCTTTTTTATCTTCTTCTTTCGACCGGGTTATCGTTGAAAATTTGTAGCTGGGCTTCGGGTTCTCTACTTTAATGGGATCCTCAAAACCATTCATTGTTTTAAAAAGTAACGAAGCCGAATCCTTTTCGCCGATCAGTTGTGAAAGCAGTTTTTTATTTGTATTGTATTTCAGGACTGATTCTGTATTTTTTGGGTCTTGAGCCTGGACTGACACCAAATTGACATTGGGAATCTTGGGTTTCTGCACCTGCTTCGAAGGTGAGATTTCTTTCATACTAGCCCTCCGAGCAGCGTTTCTCATCTCTGGTGATTTAGATCCCGCATCTAGATTTGTAAGAGTCCCACTCCGCTTACTTTTCGCTTTTGCCGCTTGCTGAGCTGCCAAACGCGCTTCCTCTAAGAGTCGCTTTGCTGTGTCATTCTCCTCAGTGTCATTCGCCTGGAGACTATTATAGTACTCTTGATACGCTTTATGCTTGTTAGCTAGTTCTTCGATTACTTTACGCCTGCGAGAGTTATGATCCTTGACGGAGTTTTTGTATTCTTGTAAATTGACTCTCTTTTCCAAATTGCCTTCTGCATCAGAGCTTATCACAAATTTGACTGGCGGTTTAGTTTTCTCAAAGTTTCTTTTCGTTTGGTTTTGAATGTGCACCTCACTTTTGAATGAGACTCCTGAAACTGGGTCAAATGCTTCTTGCTGGGCTAAAGCTGAGGAAGCGAGTCTCTCCATAAGCTTTTTATCTTTCTTTGCATAATGCTTACTAAACTTTTCCAAAAAGTCATCTCCTATTTCATCAACAGAACCCATACGATGAACTTTTTTTGGCAAATTGGTCGGTAAATGACCAGTGCCTTGATATTTGCTTATTACTTCTTGTTGTTTCGCTTCTTTGGCCTTGTCAAGGTCCTTGATTGATGGTCTCGGGGCTGACTTTTCCCTTCTTGAGCCCGGTTTGTCTTCGACTAGTTTGAAGCTGCTTTCCCAAACTATGCTGCGGGTTTTAGGTGCTGTGACTTTGAGGATATTGCCGTTGTAATCATAGGTGTATTTAGTGCGGCTGAGACTGGACATCATGCTGGCAATTTGCTTGAGTTTTTTCTGGTCCATTTCTTGTGTTGCAAGTCGAATCTGCTCTCTTTTTTTCATCTCCGCCATTTTTTCCTGATGCATTTTGCGGTAAACTTGCTCCAATGCTTGGTTGGCTTCATCATCAGAGGAGACATGCTCTTCAAAAGTGAACGGTTTCATCGCTATTGTGAGTTCCGCGTGAGGGTTAATACTTGTTAAAACAGAAATATAATTCAATAAATCTCTAATTAAAATGAAACAATCATATCATATCAATTTCTATAGTTTATTTTTTCTTTTCTTTATTGAGTTTTCCTATAAGCTCTCTCCCTTTCTAACGCGTCGATTGTGAAGTTATAGGCAGATATCGCCAAAATGATGTGTATAATGAGCCCAGCTTGAAGAGGTATGTTACTATTAGAGTGATTTTTATGTTGAAATTCATATTATGTGATGGAGCTTCGACCTTAACACCTTTTGATGAATGAGATTTGGAAGAAACCATTTTCATTTGAGGAAAAGATGAAATTTTGCTTTATTTATCATGTTAGCATTCATTTCAATGAAAGACGTTTTTCTTTCCTCACTCTCCTGTCTCTATTTAAAGAACTGTAGGTTCATAATAAGTTCTGATGCTAATTTAGAACATTCAGATAATTAACGCTATTTGCTCGGAACATTCGACTTATTTTTATTCGCTTTAGCCGTTTGAGAATAGATAAAGGTTGCCTTTTTTGTTTTTGTCATGAAGCAATGACCAACACGATGACTAAAGTATTGCGGCGAACACTCCTAAGCTAAGGAGAGACAACACACATCAACGTAATTTATTTCGTAGAAGATTTTTTGCTATATAAATTTGGATACATTTCAGGGAACGCTGTTACTTGAGGAAACACGTAAGCGTAGTCCACCGCTTCTGATAATGGAGAAACATTTGTCAGTGGCCAGCTGCTGATCAACGATTGAGCTAGCAGGTCGTCAGACTGGAAGGTATTATTATTTTTTCTAGCTTCATTTACAAAGAAGTTAGCTATATGCTGAGTTGCAAGGATCGAGTCCAGTGTGTGCGTCACGTTCGTCCCATTTTTCCACATGAAAGCGTTCTTCTCAGAATGGAACTGATTTCCATAAATAGGGTACTTCTTTGCCTGCGCTGAAGCTATGAAAGGAGGCCCATCAGTAAGAACAGGTTCACTAATCCCAGTAATCTCGAAGAAATTAGACAGAAGCTTATTCTGGTTGAAGTCTTCAGGGAGCAACGCATTAAAATGGTTGTATAAATAGAACGGCTCAGTTTCCGAGAGGTTCTGAAGACGAGAGGGGAGGGCTGACCATGGCCCTGACTTGTACGCAGCAGGTGCGAGTTGCACCGGTGAGGATACTCTGAAGTCATTGTATTCGCAATATAAGATATCATAGTTCTTTGAAATAGCCAAGACGAGAATTTCCCACCCTTGGCAGGTAGCTAACAGAGGGAAATGCACTCCTTTATTATTGGCTTCAATAATTTTGCTAACGACGAATTCTCCTGCCGCTGTGATATTTGAAGGTCCTAGGACTCCAGTTTCAGGGTCAGTGTAGTTAAGGGCAGCACCACCGCCGGGAAAGAGAACACCATTTACTTGTTTCAAAAGGAAGGTTATGTTCTCGGCAGGTGCATCGTAAGGAATAGGAACGACTCGTGCACCAGCAGCTTCGAGAGATTGAATGTAGGAATAAGGTAGGAAAGAGTAATTTTGCGGGCTGTAGATAGATGGAATATCAGTTAGTGGGGTTGTTAAGATCCCGATGACTGGTCTCTCGTGTGCCAACAGGCCGGCCATCATGAGAAAAGCTAAAGTAGTGACAAAAAAGTTCTTCATTTTGTTAAAGTATTGATAGTTAAAAATATATTTGTATTGTGTAATGATGAGCTGAGTTTAAATATTGAGTATCTGGAAAAATATATGATGATGCTGAGTTAATGTAAATTTCAAGGTCGAGAAGGAATAAGCCATCACCATGTGCAACGAACCATAGTAAGAGTTTTAAACTGAAGAGCAATTTAATGAATCAGAACTTATCAATAGATTGAATATGAAAATCATCTAGATTTGAGGATGCCTGCAATCCGACGCGCGGCAGAGGTGAAAGGAAGAGTGGCGTATATTTTGATACCATACTGCTTAGATCGAATGTGAATTTAGGCAATGAGTGTGAGAAATCAGTATTATCATCAACGCTTTGAGAAATTGAATGACCTACCTTCAGAGAGATTGACGCAATGCGCAAGTCCTTGCAAGACTCCTTTAATGCAGAGAGCTATCTATGGAACAGTCTGTCTCACTGATGTAATTGATGGCATTAAAAATGCTTAAATGAAACCATTTCTCGAAAATATAATTCCATAATTGTTGAACTCTCAGCAAAGTTCTACCCTATCTATCGACTATGATAAGTTGAGTTTAACTTTTAACAGCATGACTTTGTGAAATTTAATCATATTGAAAATGCTCTCTCAAATGTTATGAATATTTTTTCACTCTAATTTCCAAATAGTGCAATAGAAAGTTAGACGACTTCAATGCGATACCATTCTCTCAATTATCTTCAAAAAGTCAAGGATTCGTTTAATTATCAAGCAAGCAGAGTCATGACTATGCTGGCTTGCATATATTCAACTGGCAAATTATAAAAAAAGCTGTCCGTTGTAAAAATACATTGTGACACAAAATGTCTAAGTCGGCAAGGAGTTCCAATCTCAGTGGTCAATATGATAAAAAATATCATCATAGGCTCCTTAGAAAATTTTAGTTGAAAATCACTCCACCTCCTGTCTCATTCGGACCTAACCATAACAAAAATGAGTTAATCTTTAAGAAACTGATTTTGAAGTATACATATCGGAAGAAACCATAGCAGAACATTGCTCCCAAACACAACCTTTAAGTTTCCGAATACTCCAATATCGTATCTTTTTGAATGCTTTCCTTCACAATATTCCAAGGTCGTCCTGCCATTCGTTATGATCCTGGAGAAAAAAATTCTCTTTAGCAAATTGTTTTCAAAAAGCCATACCAAATATGAAAGCTGAGAAAAATAAGTACGACAGCTAAGAGAACCCCACCCAAGATCTCGTTTACAAGTATTAGGTAAAGCTTCGCCAGTGGGACCTATAAAACGTCAGTTTCAACGAAAAAAATAACAATTTACGTTCACATTAAAAACGGTGTCCTTTACGACTTCGAGATAGGAAATCACGATGAACAACAGCAAGAGAGCTGATTAAAAAAACAGAAATGAGGTCAGAGGGGAGAAAAAGATTGCTTACTTCCATAAATTAGCATATTCATGAAAAATTTATGATTTCTGAAGCCAATGCAATTTGATAGCCATGGGCAGTGGTGATCCATTTTAAGAACGCATCTTCCGCATTGACGACAGTGATGTGTACGATCAGGCTTGAATTTCAAACAATGTGTGCAGAATCGCATGTTTTTTTTCTTCATAGCGCTAACCACAGCGAGTTGATGAAGACTTTTCAGCGAGGCTTCTTCGCTTTCAGATCTTGTATCCTGGCTCGGTTGCGAACTTAGTACAATATCTTTAAAATCAGGTTTTAAATCCCCAGAACCGCCTTGACTTTGGTCTTCTTCGACATGTCGATCTTCATGCAAATGAGTTTCCTCTTTCTTTTCTTCCTCCTGGATTTCGCCTTCTTTCTTGGGCAGCTCTATAGGAAACAATGAATACTTACTGGGATTGAAATGTGTGTTACCTAAGGTATATTGAATCAAGCCAGTAGGAACATCTGCTTCCAAGTTTTTGCTTTCTTCCGCTTGAGTTTTCCTCTCTGCTTCTAATTTCTCAACATAAGGCATAATTGCTCTGTATTACCCTCTTGATTCTTGCGGCGCACAAGCATGTCTCTTATATTTTGTAGAATTCTCTTCTCAGACTCGATTGCCACAGCAACCTCTCTTTCCGTGCGAGTATTCCAATCCTAAATGATTTTATGTTCATTGCGTCCAAATTATTGTGAAATTGTTACTTCGGGAATGGTTCCAGGGTTCGTGAAAATGGCTCTGAGAGCGGAAATGAGATATAAGCCCAACAACACATGCAAAATGATGGCAAAAACACGTCCTTTTCCCTCCGTTCCTTCAGCAGTCTTCATGGTTAGTGAAGAAAAGGCCTCAGCAAAAGAATTTGGAAATTTCGTAAATTCATTCATGGAAATTAGTAAAAATGATCCTGCTTGGGTCGTTGCTGTGGTTGCTGCATCATATTTGTAATTGTTTGAGACTAGAGGAATCAGATATGTCTAAATTAAAGGATATTTAGACCGATGTTGCAACCATGTTTTGCTTACGGTCAGATAAGTGATATAAATGAATGCTGTGAGAGAGAAGAGAATGAACATTGGCAATTGTGCCATCACAACCGGCAATATTTTACTGTCGTCCTTGAATTTCATTAAAGAGCGAGTGTTGGTTGTGCGGAAAAGAGCTTTTAATTAAATAATCTTGCGAAAAATAGTACTACTTCGTGAGTTTGAGGAATTAATTTAAAGAAAAAAACGGGTCTGAAAACCAACAAAGACTTTTCTGGCAACTGGCAGGCAAAGCAACTTATTTCGGGAATATATACTGCTATGCGATGGCATACTTTGTTAGCAAAAACTAAATCAACAAGAATAGAAAAGGGTCCAATTCATTGAGAGTAAAAACAAAAATTTTAAGCAGTTTTAAGATCAGTTATTGAGAATTAACTTAGAAACGAGCAAATAAATAAAGAAACGGTAGTGGTCCTATCTCGAGGCTTGATTTTTCGCGGTTGATTATCAATGTATCATCTTCAACTCACTTCGGGGGTGGCATCAGCTGTTCGTGATTAGAAAAGTCCCTTTCCAGAATACCGATACCAAATGTAGCACGCACATAGTTGTCTCTGTTCTTAAAACAATGAAGCCCAAGGTGATAAATTTGCAGAAAACTTATTCGAGCCAAACATAGCGCAATTTCTTGATACTCAAAATGCAAGACATAAATTTCTATTGCATCAAAAACACGATGTCATTGGATCATATTCTATCTCAAATCCTGCTATCTTGTTTGAGATGCTTCCAAATGCGAGTTGAAATGCTCTTCGAGCGCTGAGCCAATTAATTTGGTCTGTGTGATAGTGGCGGATGTGTCGTTTTTACTAAATGATTCATCAAAATTCCAATAAAATATTTCGCATTGGTGTGTGCTTAAAAGACCATTAGCAGCCGGCTTATTTTCGAGTACTAACAGAGCGATCATCTATATCATGATGGTTATTAGATTCTTTCCGAATCCGGTATTTTCTTACCCGAGATAGCGTTATATACCTGAATCATATAGTAAATGCCGATGTTCTAGAGAGTAGCTTGATAATTCTTCCATTTACTCTTGCCGCATTCAACCAAAAAGTTATTAGCTAATTGTTTATTTATATCTTTTCACCTATAAATGTGTCTCAGGTCCTATTATTCTCGATTTACTATAAAATCACAAATTTAATGACTACTTAACAAGTCTTCTAATGTGACTATCGTTTTTTTTTTTTGGTTCTTCATAATGAATCTGGGTATTATTGATCCAAATTTAGATAAAGATTCATGGAGTTAGCTTCGCGACAACAAGTAGATATTCCGAATTTACCGTAAAAGACAAGGGGATGTATGTAATTACCTAACACTTGATTTGTATGCAGAGAACTAAGCTAACTTACTTCAGAATCTAGAAGTTATTTTGAGTGGTGTTCAAAAGGCCACTTTCATCAGTTTGTTCAGCGTCTTCTTCAACGAGTAAGTGAGGAACTGGGTCAGGTCCTCCGTGTCCAAAGCTCTTGATGGCTTTGCTTCCTTTAATTGATCCCTTGACAGCAACTGAATCAAGGCCTGGAATCTTAATAATCTTCTGGTAGACGAGATTTCCAATGACCAAGGTCAAAAATCCGCCGAATTGTAACCAGAACCATTGGGCTCCCATAAACAGAAGACTGTAGACCCACACAAGAACCAAGACAGTGATTGCCAAGACAGCTCTGGTGAGGGCTGAGGCAACCTTTGTCACAGTCATAGCGAAAAAGTTGGTTAATCCGAGTGAAACCATGGAAACGAACACCCAGACAAACAAGGCGGTATGAGAGAAAATACCGTTGACGGCGCTCCAAACGTCTTCAACATAGCCATTAGCATTACAGGCCTGGACGTTGTTGACATCGCAAGGAACGTAGCTAGCAATGGCGAGGACGACAACATTGAAAAGAAGACCGAAAATTCCCTCGAAACCGACCAATTTGAGAGGATGGATGTGGTTTCTTCTCAAAATCTTTTCTTCAACGATGGCTTGGATACCTGAGCCGAACATAGACAAGAAGCAGCAGATGACTCCGGCAACTAGGTTAGGGCTGGTGGTGTGATCAGCATGAATGAAGGTATTAACACCGACGACGGTGACACCCAAAACGACGAGTCCGAGACCCAAGATCTGAGCCTTGACCAAAACTCTCTTCAAGAAGATGACAGTAAGCATGGCAATGATGACAGGAGATCCTCCTCTCAACATGACGAACACGGATTGATCCATGAAGTTCATGGCGACGAGTTGGAGTCCAGTACCGCTGATATCGCAGAGAGCTGGGAAGGCAGCTTTCCACCAGACATTTTCAGTCTGGAGACCCTCTTGGATGGCTTCTTGTTCTTCGTTGTCGTGCTCAGCCTTGAATTTTGGGCTAACGGCATAGGCGATGTAGAATGCAACTAAGCAAGTCGCCTCAGCGATAAACATAACGAATGTTTGAATAAAAGGATGGTAAAATGGTCTTGGATCAGCTGGGTTAACTATGTAGTCGTCCTGTTCCTTGAAACAAATAGTATTCAAGGTACCGCAGACGAGCATACCAAAGACAATGGTAAAGTAAAAACCTTTGCTTGCGCCTTTTCCTTCTCCTCCAGCAGTCATTTTAGTTTTTTTTGGTTAGATTCCTGTTTTATAAATTTTTGATTAGAGTCTTTATAAAGGCAGCACGAAACAAGTTAAACTCGTCAATTCAATCGGATAGTTTAATTAGCTTTAGTGACTCTCAGATTGTCCCAAAATAGATTTCGTGTTTTTTAGAATAACTTTTGAAATTTCCACTAAACTTCTCCCTGACCTTATCCATTGTGAACGTACCTAGTTTCTATACATGGATAAAGAGGTCGCTTTCAATTTTTTCTGTAGATTGTGACTAAAATTTTCATTATATGAGACCAAGAAACCATCTTGTTTTTTTTTTTAGTTCGAGATGAGCTACGCTCTTGGGAACACTAATTTGACTGTTGTCATGGCTTAGATCAGAGGATAGTTTGGTTAAATAAGGCGTTGTCGATGAAAAGCACTAAGCGATGCACTGGTAAAAATTATTTCGAAAATTTTCTAACCGAATTAAACACAGTGCAATGTCATTCTTTACAATTTTCAAAGAAAACTTCCTCAAAAGACCAAAAATGTTATTATTTGGCCTCAAGCACATCTATAGAATCAGTTCTGTTGTTACAAACGTGAACTGAGTTGGATATTAAGAAAAGAGGATGGATATGGCAAAGAATCGAAAAGCTGAACCTGAATGACGCAAAAAAAAACTTGCTGAGGGCAAAATGAGAGAATCGTATCAGTCTTGACTGAATTTTTTGATAAATCGCAGTTCATCATGAGAGCGGAGTGTGATATCCACATAATCAAAAAAACTAAAGATGCTTGAAAGATAACCATTTTGAAGTATTAAAGAACTGCCCGAGCATAATGGAAATCGGCGTCTGCTATGATCGGTTCTGATTAACATACCTTAGAAGATAATAATAGATAGTATAGAGCAAAATCAGCAATGTGAGCTGCAGATCGATACCTCAATTTCGTTAGGAGAACCAAATAGATTGAGAATAGTCATATCAGAAATCACAATTAACAGGAACATAATAAGGCCCGAATTCTAAGGCAGATATACACATTACTCAATGAATCCTATCAACCAAATGAGAAAAAATCTATAAAGATACTTATTTCTGATGTAAGAGTTTAAAAAAATTTAATTGGTTAAAATGAAGTATAATTAGTAAGCATTTGAGGGAATAACTTCCTAAGCATGATTTGCTCCATTTCGAGTGTTTCGATTGGCAGCAGGTTCTTCCTTTACAAGTGAGATAATAACCTCAGGCCATGATTTCTCGATCAAGATCATCGATGATTTCAATTTTTCTGAGGATTCCTGTACTTTTTCAATTTCTATCACAGCTAAGTTTAACATACGATTCATTATAGTATAGCACAACTTAGAGATCGGGCTCTGAACTTTAGTCTCCTTGAACAATAAACCATCCAATTCTTTGATAAAGCTTAGCAAGAACACTTGTAGAGTGTTTGCTGGTATTCCATGATCAGGTAATCCGCTTATTAGAATTTTCTTGAGAGACTTCCAAGATATCCTATCTTTGAAATACGTTTTGATAGGTTTATTCGTTTGCTGGTGGACATAGTCACCGAATTTGTCTCCAACCACCTTTGAATAATTTTTCGTTAGATTAAACTTCTGTTGTTGGAATGCTTTGCTTCCTTTGCATAATCTCACTCTTGGCTTGCGTCGCTTTTGATTGCTAATTAACTCGAACATTTTATCGATACTATTCGAAATTCTATCTTTCATTTTTGTTTTGACTTCAAAACCACTCTCCGTAGGCGTAATGGAAGTTTCAAAAGAATCCGAGTCGTGTAAACACTCTCTCGTTTTTGTTTCAGCCTTCTCTAGTTGATCTTCATTCCATTTCTGTTCTTCCATCCGGACAAAGTTTGAGCGTTTCTTCCTTCCTTTAGACTTCATATCGGGTGTGAGCAAGCAATCGAAGTTGTTGTGGGTTGTCTGAGAGTCAGAAGGTTCGAGATATATTTCTTCTTCGGAGTCAGTTTGCATTGAAGAGATTTTGCTTGTTAACTCAGGCCTCAAAATAGGTGTCGCTTCTGTGGAAGCAGAGTTCTCATGAGAAACAGAATTGACTGAGGATTCGTTCTCTGAGTTAGAGTAAAAGGCATTGTTATCGGGTGTAGGGTAGTTTTGGGGAAGTTGTGGCTGGATCTCAATTCTTTCGTGTTGGGATAGAGGTCGGTCAAGATAAAAAGTGTCTTCTTCTAGATATGGGAAATTTAAGAAGATTTGGTGAAAGAATTTTACCATCAAGACTATTGGTGCGTAATTCTTGGTTAAAGTCGAAGAACTCTTCTTCGGAAAATGACATTTTCAGGGATGTTGAAGAAAAAGAAAGAGGGGATTTTCGGACAAACAATTTCTGAAATTTTAATGTTATTAATTGCTATGAGTCGAGCTCTATTTAAGTTCAGTTGAGCAGACAATCAAAGTTCTAGTCATTACCAAACTTCCTTCGAGAATGTTTGCTTCACGAGCTTTAATAAATTTCCCATATCGGAGTTGTAACAGAGAAAAAGGTGTCTCGGTGTCAGCTTCTATGTTGGAAAGACTCAAAATTGGTTGGAAACATTCAAAAAATAAAATTTCTTCTCTTTAGTTATGAAATTTCAGACATGGAGATGCTTTGTAATAGCTTTCAAACGCATTCAGTATTTTTGCCATAATTTTAACATGGTAGAGAGCGAGGTCCATGCCGAATTGTTAAAAAGTTAAAAAGTTGGTTTCTAAACTAAAATCCCTAACTCTTATGAATTGCTTTTTCACGAATCGTGTTGTTTACTCTTGATTTTACTTTGCTTCTCAGAATTTGCCTTCTTAACTGATTCCGGACCCCTTTCGAGCAGAATCAGCTCATGAATATAAAAGAAAGTGTGCCTAGAATTTATTTTCAATAAATTATTTCTGAGGATGATTCCACGGAAATCGACCCCATTTTTAATAATGGATTCTTCAGTTGGAGCAGTAATATTTGAGTTTCATTAATATCAGTAGAATTGCCTAGCATTATTTATTCATCCGTGCATTTTCATCTTTGTTTAATTTCTGAGGAGCCGCATTATTAGATAGCCTAGAATTTTAACAGCTCTAAAATAGATTTCACGTGGACTCGAATGCATTTTAAATCCTTTTCTGGCTTCTTGCGAGCATTAATGTTCTTTTTTCCTGTATAATCTCCTCTCTCTCTACGAAATTGAAATTGAGTCCATACTAACATGGAATTTTTTCACCTCCACAATGCAAAGGATGAAGGTTATTTTCATTCCTTTCCTCTATCTTACCGCATGGTTTGATAAATTGCATTATACATTTTTCTCAAGTAAACTCAGTATTTTGTAGACCAGTCTTTTTTTACGAAGCTTTCATGTATCATCATTTTCATACAAATAATTACAACAGTAAACTTCAAAACTTAGGGTAATACTATCTCAGCAGTAATGATAACTATACGTACTTTGGAACTATTTTCCAACAGATTTACTCAAATATATAAAAGCAAATACATACTTACTAATATTTTAGAAAATAAAAAAAGGTCATTGAAGATGAGGCAAACCCCTGATTGCAGCCTAGTTATCGAAAAAGAGACTCGGAACTTGTATTTGTTCGCTCAATTCATTAGGTATATCTTGCATCTCATCCTGAGTTGCATTTGGAATCGCTTGGAGACTGCTTAGGAGACTTCTTTGAATCTTAAGCGCAGTTTTAGCTCGGGTCTTTTTTCTTTGAAAGACTTCCTGGGAATGAGAAGCAATTAATATTTCCTTTGAAAATTTATTCTTTCTCAACTCTTCCTGCACATGTAAACCAAAGCCAGTGTTTATTAAACTTGTTTGACTTCTAGGTTTAGCTCGTCTCTGAATAGGATCATTTGCATCGATACTTTGCTCAAATTTAACCGGATTCCACATCATTGGAATGGACTCTATGTCGAGTGGGACGTTTGATGTCTTATTTTCGAGCCAAGGATGAGCAAGGATTTCATTGATTCCGTTTTTTGTGCCAAGTACCTCACTTGAGTCTTTTCCTAGCAATCCGAAATAAAACTCGATGAGCTTCTCAGACGGGCGCAACTGTGGACTCGGCTCTTGGTTTAGATAGATGTACATTTCGTCATCGACTGCGTCCAGATCGCATTGAGACGCTTTCTTTTTTGACTTTCCGGAAACTATAGTTTCGGTGAATTTGCCGAGCTCATAGTAATCAAGTCGAAAATTTTCATTGCTTTGGGAACGTCGACCATCATCTTCATCACCACTAAAAAGGGTTACCTTGCGAAAAATGGAGTTGGTTTACCCAATACACGTGTAGAACTGAGTGTCAAGTGACTTATCATCAGCAATAAACTTTGATCTTTCAATAAAGCCGATGATGATGTGTCCTTGAGGATCCAGATAGATTTCGTTTGATTTTATCTTGCGCAAAAGAATTCCTTTCTGATGAAGGATGTTCAAAGCCAGCAGCATTTCTACAATATAAAATTTTGCTTGATTTTCTGTCATAGGTCCTCTCTTGCGAATAAATTCTTTAAAAGAGGCCTGAATCTCATTTTTCAAGAGAAAATAGTAGCCATTCTCCTACACCTCAGTATGAGGAGAGCGTTTTTGAAAATAGATGTTTACAGTTTGAAATGTTGCGACGAGTTGCGGGAAGTATGGACATCCAAGCAAGTGCATTAGCACATCTCTCTGGTGAAATAGATTGCTTATATTGAATGCATTTTCTTTATTTAGAGGATAGCGCTTGAGCAGAAACAATGTCTTTGTGGTCCGACAAGAAACTAAAACCATTCGTTTTAAGTGATAAATCAGAATTGAGAAAAATTTTGAATTACCTTTAAATATTTCATAGCCTTGCGAATTAGGTAACTTGGCGAGGATCTTCAAGTCTGACAGTTTATATGATCCAAAGCTCAGCGAATTAAGGTGCGATTTCGTTGGTGAATAAATCGATTTGCTGTAGATGGGATAGAGGTTCAACTCTTCACTCGAAGCGAAAAACCGTTCGTGAATCTCCTCTTGTTGTTTTAAGGATAAAAGCTCTGAGCCTTCTTTAGATCTAAAGCCAATTAGCTCTCCTTGCTTGATAGATTGTATGAGATCAGCGTCCGTGCAATGTTGTAGTAGTCTTTCAAGCATCAGCGACAGAATCTGCTGGCCGCTGAAATTTCGCAGCTCGTCTACGGTAAATTCAAGTTTATAAAGCTTCTTCTTTGAAATTCTGACATATATAGTTTTAGAATTTGCGGAGTTTGGCTTTTCAGTAATGGACACAGTAGAAGAATTGACTGGCATTGGTCTCTGAAAGTCCAGTGTTGGCTTGTTGATTCCAATGCGAGTAGTTAAGTAGCTCAAAAAGTTTAACATTTCTGGCGTTTGTACTTGTATCGCTGATTTTTAATGCTGTATTCAAATAGGGGTCTTTACTGGAATTACTGTTGAAAATGAGTAATTTTCTGACTGTTAAAAGCAATTAAAAATTGTCTTTCGTTCAATAAATCAGAAATTGTTAATAAAACACTCATGCTATGATAAATCTCATTTCCATTAATTCTCAGGAGTTACTAAGGAAGTAAAACCGTGCCTTCATAAATTTTATTTCTCATGTTAGCTCTTTGTTCTAAGGTTGAGCAAACGAATTTGTCTTATTCATAGCAAGACGATAACCTATTTATTATGCGAGATGAAAGATTGTAATGCACTACGTTCTTTCTTGAAAACAATTGTGGTGGGGTTTGAATTGAGTGAAATACTGGAAGCCATATTACTCATAAATGGCAAATGAAAAAAACATATGACAAAATATATAGGATAGTGAATTGAAATATAAAAAATTTCTTCTACTTCAAATAATGGGGAAAATCTTAGCAATCAAAGCCTTTCTTTTTAAGTATTTCAATGATAACTCCTTCAATTTTATCCAATGGCTGGGAGGGTACCTCACACCATTTTTGAGCCTTGATTTCTGAGAATGTGAGCGTCTTTTTTGTCAATAATTCTTCAATTAATTGACGGAAAGGTTCTCTGTACTTATGTTGGCTCTGTTTAAAGCCAGAAAAAATTGTCCATTTCTCTTCTTGTATTTCCCAAAAATGTTCAAAATCTCCTTCGGAAAGGGCTTTGAAGCACTCATCTTTCTCATCGCTTTGATCAAAAGGAAGGAAACCGCTAACAATTGAAAATAGCAAAATACCCAGGTCAAACAAATCTTTTCCATCCAAATTAGCTTCCAAAAGACTTGATCCCATGGTAGTTTTCCCCGAAACGTCAATTATAGGTGCAAATTTTTCAGTGATGAGTACATTATCCAGAGAAATGCTATTATAAGTTCTGCCGGTTCCAACCAACGATGATACATTGTCCAAAATCGCTAATAAGTATGTGCGAGCGATCATGTCAGAAAATGGTCCGATTGAGGCCAAGAGGTCTCCTAAAGTTCCTATTATGGAAAAGGACTCGATTTCAGAGGCGGCCTTCTGAACGATAATTTGATCTTCAATACTATTCACAGTGTCGATGGTGGTTGCTGGGCTTAATTCAGTTTGAGTGTTTGCTTTAACATTTCTTGAGTCGCTTTCTTCAATAAGCGTAATTGAAGGAAGAGCAGTTTCATTGCAACTAAAAGGGTACATTTTCTCTGTGGTGAAGGTGACGAAAATTGTTTTAATATGAATTTAGAATTGCATTATAATCAAAAGCACCTGCAATTTATAGGCACGGATCATCAGGAAACCGATGCTGGTTAGCGACGTTTTTGTTAAATAATTAAAGTCAGATGGCTGTTATAAAAATTTCAGAGATATTGAAATTAAAAGGAATTTTGTCTCAGAGCCATTCAAATTTTTATTTAATTGTGTTGCGTTATTAGCCGTAGGAAGATAAATGACAGTCGACTTTATCGGAGCCAAGTTTTGGCTTCAATTCATCACATTATTGCCCACAGGACCTCAAAACCTCTGAGTTAACATGACTTCTCGACTTCCAGAAGCCGTTCGGTCTCACATTTTGCGAATTTGAAACAAGCTGTGGGATATTACAAAGATTTATGAGAATTCGTTTTTTTTAGAGAGATAGAGTTGCTCTTAGTTATTTAGAGGCTGCTCACAGTAGTATGGACTCCATTTCATGGCATTTCTTGAATTTAAAAGCCTTCAGATAGATGGCTGTTATAAATTTTATTAGGTACCAGCTTTTATTGGTATATAAAAAAAAGAGAATCATTTTTGATTCTTTAACCGTTTGATTAGAATTAATTTAATCAAGATCAAGGTTGTTTCCTCATTGCGATTCTTCTTTCTCTCTTGTTTTTCCATCGTAAAATGATACCTTCAGCATCGAATCAAAAGGTGACGCTTTATAAAGCCGAACGAGAGAGAACTCTACAGATGGCTTTTAAGGCAGTTATCCGAATTCAAGAGAATTTTCAGAAGTGAGCTTTGGATCAAATTAGTAAAATAACATTGAATATTTAGATGAGCAAAGAACTTTAATTTCCAATGAGGATTTGAATAATTTCGTTGATTAATTCTTTCAGAACACCGATGAACTGAGAGAGCAGTAAATATTGAGATTGAAGACACCAGTGAGAGAGATCTCTACGAACTCATTGTAATTGGTTCTGTTTTAGCTTGTCCAGAAACATCTTGTTGCCTTTACATTTTCCCCCATAGTCGAAAAAAAAGCAGAATATTCTCGCTTCAGAGCTCATTAGTAACAGTGGATTACAAATAGTGGTAATTTCGGTGTCTTTCCACAGGAAAAATCAATAGCAAATATGAAAACGTCGATAGTGGTTACCAGCAATAAAACATTGGCTTGTTAGAATTTCTTGCGCCATTGACGCAGAAACTTGCTGGTGATAAGCAGTGTATTTGAAACAGGTGAAATATCCTCAAAAAACATGAATTTAAACAACTTAATTTTACAAATTGTCTGCTGTGGAAATCGAAGAGATAAAATCCAAATTTTCTGAGACTCGATAATAAATCCAAAATCCGGTTAGAATTTGCGGGAAATTTGGTCAAGGCAAAAATAAGAAAGATCTCTGAAGTGGGATTTATTTCAATTGTTTGCTTAATTGAGTCTTAGATTGCTGCACATTTGAGTTTCGATTTTTTAGCAATAATTTTGCTGGATATTGCTCAAATAATTGCCTCAAAACCAATAAGAAACCTCGCACTCTAAAATGAAAGATTTTTTGAATTCAAAAATGAAAAATTATTGTATAAAGAAAGTACTATGCCTTTTCAATAATATAGCCCAAGAGAATTTACTCTTGAAGTGAATCAAGGAAGTTTCAAATTTCTACTCAAAACCGAAGTCACTGCAAATAGAAATCGTAACTAAGAGTCCTAAAGGCGCTAAATCATTGTAAACTTTCATTTTTATACGCTTTAAAGAAATGACACATCCACCCAAAATAAGAATTTACTCACTAATCAGGTCCCGAATTTTCTGCTGCGTGAAAGAGACCAGTTATTGAGAAGGCAGAGCAATTGAAGAGCTGGAAGCGCTTTCTTATGATACTTCTAGCCAGCAACACAAAAAAAAAAACGAGATGAGAACGAAGAGGAATAAAATAATATCAAACTTTTGTCTTGGCTTTGCATTAATTAGAGTTTTTTTATGGGGTTTTTTGGTGATTCGAAAAATCTTAAAAACTATAGGTTCCTTGCCAATGCAAATACATCTCAGGTATTTTCAGTTAACAAAAAAGATTCCATTAAACTCTACATTTTATTCTGAGTCACTTCCACACGAGTATTAATTATGATGTAAAAAGCATGCACCTCCGATGATCCTAAATTAGCTAATTAAACCTTTTTCAGTAATAGGCATCAGAGCTATTTTGATTAGTTTGCCAACAAAAGAGATCCCAAATAAGAACCAAAAAATGATTCTACTTCAAACCCCTAAACATTCACCTCAATTCCAATTCGGTTCCTCTCCGGAGTTTCCATCTTAATGAGGTGAAAGCGAATTGCTTTCCTAACAAGGGCTTAAATTTTTTTCCAGAAGGTTGAAGGAATCTCCAGACCTCCCTTGTAATTTCTGATGGAACTATTCACAAAGTTCTCAAAATTAAATTATTTAGTGGCAATTAATTCGAAGGGTCGATATACATTGGAACGAATCAGACAAAGTAACACGTCTTCGATCAAGGTATTCCAGAATGCTTTTTTTTCTGCACATTCCAAAAAAGGCAGTAAATTAATTGAAATTATTTCAATTTTAGTGGATTGAAGCAAACTGAGAAAAATCCGTGTGTTCCTAATTATTTTTAAAAAAGCTTCTCAGGATTCACAGAAGTTTCCTAACAATACTTAATCAGCCATTTGGCTTTGCTTGAGATATAATTTTGCAAATTACTCTGAAAAAGAACTCCAAAGCTCGCCCCACCCAACAAATGTTTAGCTTTTTCAGTCGTAAACCAAGATCGTCCACACAAACCACCTCTTCAGGTTCTACAGAAAGGTAATGACTATTCTTAGGCCAATCTAATATTTTAATAGAGAAGGTGATCAGCTTTCAACCCCGACTATTCCAGAAGCGAAACGCAAAATTCTTGTTTTGGATTTAGACGAGACGCTTCTCCGAGCTACCACGTATCCTCCAAACTATCCTCATGAAAGAGTTTCGGTAAAGAATTTTCTCAAACACCGTCTCATTATCAAATAGATATATCATCAAGGAAAATTGAACTTGTATTTCGTTGCGAAGCGACCAGGATTGGAAAAATTCATTAAAGAAACATCCAGAAAATTTACAATTTTGGTGTACACATCAAGTCAGAAACCAGTATTAAAATAAAGAAAATCCTTATTTAATCAAATTATCATGTTTAGTACGCAAATGCAATGGTTGAATTCTTGGGAATGAAAGAGATTGTAAAAGAAGTCTTTCACAGAGACCATTGTTATCCTCTTCCCAATGATGGGTTTGTAAAACAACTGTCCGTAATAAAGAGAAATCTGAGAGATGTGATATTTCTTGATGTAAGTTCTTACTGTTATCGCTATAGCTAAAGGTTTTGAGTAGGATTCTGAAGTTCAAACGCGCAATAACTCACTCAACAGTTTGAAAATTTCCCCATTTCTTGGTGAAACGGATGATACGGAATTGGAACAGGTTCTTCCTCTGCTTCTTCGTTTGGCAGAGGAAGCAGATGTCCGACCAGTTTACCCGAAGGTGCGAAAATTTCTTAACATGGAGAGGGATATTAATGTGGACCAGCTTCCAAGAAGCAGCTCTTTGGAGCAGAGAAAGGAATCTCAATACTTACAAACTGTTGAAAAGTGCCGTCAAAAGATACGTGAAATGATAGTTGAAGAGTCTCTTGGAACGGACATAAGCGATGTTGATGAGTTTTCTCAACCCAGCGATGTTCCAGTCTTCGACTGCGGTAGTCTAAAGTTGTTCAATAATAAAACTCAAAAGAGCTCAATCAAGATACAATCTAAATTGAGCACTCTTCTGTCATCATCATCCAAGAATCAGAAAATATCGATAGAACAACTTTAAAATGCCAAGCAGAACTTCAATAGAAAACGGATAGCTGACAAGCTATCAATGAGTTTTAAAAATTATTTTCTCGTCATATTTATTTAACTTTTCAATGACTTTTTTTGCCAAGGTAATGTTTTATAAGCTGTGTAAATCTTGCTGGTGGCTTGCGTTTGAATTTTTGTACGTAGATGTAATAAACCTATATTGCGAAAAGATAAGTTGAATGAATCATGTTACTGCTTAGTTAGTAAAATGATCTTGGCACGATGAGCAACCGATGAGTGCTCAGAATTGAATCTCTTAGGGCTCTTCATGAATGATATTTTTGAAGAATTACATAGGGAATGGTCCAAAAGAATAGGACTGTGCCATATCAAAATACATCAGTCAAGTATCAATGCAATTAAGTCAATGTTGGCACCATGAAATCACAACTACGATCTGGTTATAGGAAGAATACGGGGGTTGTCTGATATAAAAATTTGAAGAATATCATACTGTCTCCTTTATCCTCAAATCAAATTTAGTCTCATCGTGGTTGCTCTGACAAATGTGCAGGGTTCAAATTTCAATCTTTCGATGGGTGAAAGCAAGGATCCGAAAAGTAACGCATCCAGGTTTGATAACATGTTCCGAGTGGACTTTTTCAATGACAACAATTTTATTAAAAAATAGGTTGTGAATCAGATCAGCGATCCTTCCTCACCACTTCAAAAAAGACAACCAACACATAAGCTTTTCGATATTATATCATGAGTTATTCGCTACTCGTTAGCAACTTGAAATTTCAATTGAAATGCTATTAAGTGGTTTGTTTAGACCAATTAATCAAGCATCCAATAAAATTCAACTTATTTTTTAAGGCTGTCTTGCAAAAGCAAAACATTGTTGAAGAATTCCATTGTTTACACGATTGTCTCCAATATCACTCATCACCCTTTCGAAAACCGCTGATATTTTCATTATCAGTTTTTTATTTAAGCAATAACGATAAAATTAACGATCATAAAACGTTAAGCCATAAGCCAGTATTCTACAGACAATAAGATTTGCTAATCTCTATAATTATTTTCTTTGAGCTTAGAGAGAATGCAGGTGAAGAACCATACAGTCCAACTCATTTTTGAGAACGATCCTCCTCGATTCTTTCCTGAAGATCTAGACCATAAAATCACACGAGAGGATTACTATCAAATTTGGAGAGAGTTGGAGAAGGCCCATAAGAAATGGACTCGGCGAACCATCTGGATTGAAGTTTTTAATATTCTACTCTTGACAGCTCTCATTATTCTGGCTGTTTTCCTAAAATCTACTGCGTCTGTGGTTTTATATGCGCTAGTTTTCGTTGGTGTTGCCGCCGTTATTGCTGTTGCTGCTTTCTTCAGATTCAACAGAGCATATTTATTTTACCGTGACGTTCTTGCTAAGTTAAATGGTGAGTACCGGTCAAAAGGAATAGAATTGACTATAAAAAGCAAATTTCCAGAAGGAGTTGAGAATCTCATCATTTCGGCAACATCATCATCGGACATTTTCTCGGTAACCGAAGGCATGGGTAATGATTTTTATATAGATTTTTGTTTTTTAATCTCTTAACTCTCTTTAATTAGACGCTGCATATGGTACCCTCACTGATGCTTGAATACTCATAAAGGTAAGTACAAGAAGATTAAAATGCTCTCTTTTTTTTTTAAGCAAAAATTGAGACAGAAAATTCTTTGATAATCTGGAATTGTTGTCAAGTTGCATACTAGTTGTTGGCTACATTTATTTATTTTAAAGAGATTATCAAAGCCATAAAGAATCGTTTCGCTTACCTATTGGGGTACATATTCCCTTGCTGACTTTAGGGCTAGTCTCATTCCATTACGAAGAGTACACAATTCTTTTTTTTAGGCTTCCTTCGTCGAATAAATTCCTAATAAAATTTCCTTTCTCTCTCTCTATCAGTCTAAACGCCAAGTCCCAGGTTATATTTATTTTGATTTGTTAGAAGATCAAGGTAGTTCAGATTTGATATAGTACAACCAGAATATTCAAGCTATCAAGCGGAAGAAAATGATTTTTTTGATATAACTTCATTCATTCATGTAGCATCTCATACAAGCTTAACTACTTTTCATTCGCTTTTTTTCCTACTTCCGCTACTTCATAAAGAGCCTTCCAGGTCTCAAAGATCTCAGCAGGGGTCTTAGTTGGATTGTTGCGAATATCATTATGAGCTTTATCTCGTTTGACCTTGCCATCTTTATCGATTAATATGAGATGCGGTAGCGAAACCACTTTGCAAGCATAGCCGAAGTCCTCTCTCGATTCGTCATCGTAAGTCACTGCAAACCAAGGCATGAGTTTATAGTGTTCTTCAAAATCTGCTGAAGTATCGTCGCTCGATATAAACAAAATTTGGAGCTGTGTTTCGGTCTTGTTGACTTCGTTGTAAAACTTGACTAGTTCCTGGGTGAAGGTCCGACATACTCCGCACCATTGAGCTGAGAAATAGATCGCAAGAACCTTTGTGGATGTGAAAGCGCTAAGGTCTACGGTTCCTTCCTTGGATACTAGTTGACTTGGTAATTTCACTTCCATTTCTATGAATAATAAAATTAATTGGTTTTGTAACTACTTGGACCTTAATCAAGAATTTAGTCGTGAGTTTCTTTGATGAAGGAAATAAACTATTCACAAAACGTTTTTCAAAGATATGAACATTTGGGCGATTCGCTTGACATTGATTTAATTGTAACAATTATTTATTTTGTAGGAAGCTAATATTTGAAAGAAGGATTCTCCTGATCATTGATACATGCTTTGGTGGAGTATTGCCTGAAATCTCAGCATTGAAAATATTACTTTTTCTTTTATCAGCTGCAAGTCATTATTTTTCGCAAGATATTCAGATAGGTCGTATGTACATTAACACTTACCCTGATACAAAAATAGAAATATGCAAATGAAAGAACAATTCATTACATAGAAGCAGACAGAAAATTTCATATCTTTACAACCGATTATTTGATTGCGGATTTTGATCATTGGTTATTTGCTCAACACTTAAGATTTTTTTGTCTTTCTGAGGTCATGACCTACCCATTTGATAAGGTGAGCAGAGACGTGTCTCTAAGTGTAAAGACTTGCGAAGACAGTTAGAGAGTTATTTTGAAGTAACTTTTTCGAAAATCGAAATACGCAGCTTACAAAAAAATTATACACTGCAATTAAATTGAAAATTACGCAAAAGGTAAATTAAAAACGCAATGAGTTGAATAGCATGCTTGATTTTGAACAGGAGCACATAAAATGAGAATATATAAACTTATCAAAGGATTTACTTAATAGTAATAGGAGTTTTCCAGGTATTTTGAAAAGTTCCGATAATATATTAACTACGTTAAATCTGTTGTGTGACTTGATACAATTATAAGTCTTTCCAACTAGTTTGCACAACCATATTGACACAGTCATTTAAAAACAAAAAAATAGCCTTGAGTGCAGTATGCATTATGCACTATGGTACTCAAGACAGGTAGGTGTTCGCCAGAATTTGACTCTTTCGGCTGAAGTAGTGATTAAACGCTCGTTTCCAACAACGAACATCGTGCTGTTAAATGGCCTTCAATTTTCTGCAAGGGAAGAAGGCAAAGGTTTTGATGATTTACATGCTTGTGCTAAAAGCACTTGAAGTGGAATTTTTGGCAAAAAAGGCTTTTAACGTTTCTCTATCAACTGTCTCTCCTACAAACCATTCATGAGATTGGATGTCCTGTAATGTATATCTCTTTTCGACATCATATTCCCAGATCTGGTTCAATAAATCTTTGAAGCTCTTCTGGAAGCGGAACTCCGCATCTTGCTTCTGAATAAATCTCTCGTAGTGGTTCCAGAATCTGTCGTATTCGCGACGGATGTGAAGTCGGTACAGAGGGTCTTTTTGCTCTGCTGTTTGGAAAGGATCCACTCCCGTGACCATGGCAAAAAGAATTATGCCGGCAGCGAACAAGTCTGCACTCTGAGGGCAGTGAGGGACTTTTTCGTGCATTTCTGGGCTGAAGTAGGAAGGTGTTCCTACGAGTTTAACGCTTTTCTGGTCGGACAGGAATTTTTCAGCGAATCCGAAATCAGCGACTTTGATGGAATAGTTCTCATCAAGAAGCAGGTTGTCAGGTTTTATGTCTCGATGAGCGATGTTGTTTTTGTGAAGGTAAGCTAAAGTATCGATGATTTGTTTGAAGTAAGTTCTCGCGATTTTCTCCGGAAGGCGGCCATTTCTTTGAATTGCTCCAAGTAACTCACCATTTTCAGCAAGTTGTGTAACTAATACAGCAACCTTAATAGACTTTTTGGTTGAAACATCAACTTCGACTGATTCATGGAATTCCTTGAACGAAATGATGTTTTCGTGTACAACGGATTTATGGATGGCCGCTTCACGCTTGAGAACTCCGCTAATTGACAGTTTAGAGACCTTTAACACTGATTTCTCTTTTGATTCAAGATCTTGAGCGATTAAGACTCTAGAGAGAGGCATTGTTATTTAGTCAATAAACTTTTTCTTACTCAGACGTCGATCCCGAGCCAATTAAGCTTTCGACGGTCCATCGAGCCAAAACTGAAGAGATAAAAGTAGATTTGCGTTCTTCTATCATTCCAGTTTATTCAATTTTTTAAAATTTTTTGGATCTAAATTATTTGATTTCAGCTATTAATTTGCTGAAAAGTCCCAAATAACCAATAGCAGCCAAAATCTCCGCCTTTTAATGAAATCTGAATAGGTCAGTAATCTGGCCCATATTCCATCAGAAATTGACAGATTATTACGTGATGGGTAAGACTTGACGGCAATACCGTGAATTGAGTTGATTGTACGTAAACTGCGTTCTTCAAGACGTAGCCATAAAAATGAGCCAAAGTTAGAATTTACTGGTTTAGACCTGGATAAGATTCTTCTTCGATATACGTTACCGAAAAAAACACATTTTTAATTAATTGAATTAAAGTTAATTCCAAAAAGGCTACCATACTCTTTTTAGCGCATTTTTCTGGCCGAAGAGTCAAATTCGACAGAATCTCACATATCCACGTTCTCAACCCATGAATTCAGTAGACTATTCAAGAACTTTTGATTTTTTTAGGAAGGAATATAGAAATAAAGTTATAATAGCCTTTCCGGAGTCTAGCGTTTGAAGGATGAAATGTTAGAGAAGCTTTGAAAGGAGTCTCCGATTCCGTAGGTTTAGACTACAGCTTTTTTGAACATTGAGAATCTTGAGATGTTTAACTAAATACTGTTCTTATAAGCTACTTTAATATCGCTTGGTTCCCGCTTTTTTTAATCCTTTAAATGATGGTTGCAAATGGAAAACCAAAACTATGTTGGACTTAATTTTGTTTCTTCCGAGGCAGAAGTCATAGGCTACTCTCCAGCACTGAGATCTAATCTTGTATTCAATCAGCCCACCTTAAGTACCTATTTCTTTCTGGAATCCATTTAGAATTCAAATACTCAAAATGGGTTTTATTTTTCTCGTAATTTTTCATTACAAGAAAAATAAAACTCTGTTATACTCTCTTCTAGCGCTAGTGGCTCGCTCAGATATTGAATAATAGACTATCTCCTTGGTTTTAATTCATAGAAGATCATATATACCAATATTCCCAGCTGTATTGATTGTAAATTGTATGAAATTTTAAATGGCACATTCTCATGAAGAGAAAACAGATTTAGCGGTCCTTATGCAAGATGTAGACAAAACCAAGTATAGCTATTGATATATATCATTTTTATAAGAGAGAAGACCAAAGAAATTCGTCATATTATCGTTGATAAATCAGATAGAGTACAACTTACAACAAGGAGGATGGTTCAAAAAATTTCGTTCCTTTTTTGAAGGTTTGTACAATGAATCGCATATTTGGACATACTGGAGCTTCAGAATCCTGCAGACTCTGAGAATTCTACTGACATTTTATTAGAACAATTGAGATCATATTTTTTAAAAAACTCACTGAAATTAAAAAAATAATAGAACGCAATTAACTGGCAAAGAACTAAAATTTGAGGGATATAATTGTTTTCAAGTGGGTTTTTGAAATAACGAAGAGTTAGAGATACTAATTAACTACATGTTAGCACATCTCAAGGTTATGTTTGCATATGTTAGTTATTCTACACATTCTTCAGATAATCGAAGGATTTCAAAGAAATCTTTTTCCTATTATTGAAAATGCATCTACTTAAGGAATAATTTCACATTCCTTCATTTGTGGTTTAATTTTCTTGTCAGCCACATGATGAAAAAGTTCCCCCTGAAGAAAGCTTGGTTCTTCAGATTTATACTGAAATATCGAAATTGTTACTTGGTAGAGCTGTAGCTGTTGTCATCTGTAAAGTAGATATTATTCAATAAAAAATTTATATGTGGAACTCTTTCGCATCAGCAATGCACATTGATGATCAAGGATGCAATTTTTGTTATGGGAAAGGCACTTATCATTTGAAGAGAAGAAAGATTTTTTAGTTTTTTCGTCAATTTCTTTGGGATTCTTATATTCTTTAGTGAGATTCGTAATCTGAATGTGAGCTCTTCAATAATATTATGATGAAATGAAAAAGTAAGATTTTATGGAGATTTTAAGATCTATTGTCGTTAGTGACAATTAAGTATTATATAAAGGACTAATTAGAGGAAATTCTGAAAGACATTAATCAGATTTGATATTGGAATACCCCGAAACCATAAGTCTTCTTCTGAGATGAGTAAAGTGTTATTCTCCATCAAGAGTAAATTTACATCGAAGTTCCTCCTGAATAGCAGAGGATATTTCTGGTTTCTCTTCTCTTCCTCGAAGGCCTCTTGCAATCCTTTGTGACCTCAATTGCGGAAAGATTGTTAACTAAAGCTATTTCATCGAATATGTTCTGCTATTTCCCCTGTTCTTGAAGCATTTTAAGTAAGCTTTTAATTCTGCTTATTTGTATAAGAGTTAAATTAACTGAACTTATAATACTTATTGAATCTGATTCCATAGTTTCAGTATGCATCACTACAAAATCGCAGCAGCACTTTCTCTGGCAGTTGTGGGAACTATAGTTGCATACATGGTGCTCAATCCCAATGCCTCGGGATTCCTAAGACACAATAGCACTTCAAGACCATCATTATCTGACAAAACTCGTTTCGAAGAATTCAAAAAGAAATATAACAAGACTTATGGAGGGAACGAGGATCAACGAAGACTCGAAATCTTCTCTGCTAATCTGAAGAGAATCAACGAGATCAACTCTGTGAAGAGAAACTTCACTGTTGGAGTGAATAAATTCACTGATCTCACAAGAGAAGAATTTGCCAGCACATATCTTGGATACAAACCTAAGAACCAAAACAGAGTCCGCAATGTGGCCCCTCTGAAAAACTCTCTCCCTAAAGAAGTTGACTGGAGAGATCAGAATGCCGTCACTGATATCAAAGATCAAGGCCAATGTGGTTCTTGCTGGGCCTTCTCAGTCACTGGAGCGCTTGAAGGACTCCAAAGTATCACACAAAAGAAACTCATTCCTCTCTCAGAACAACAACTCGTTGATTGTTCCACATCTTATGGTAACGAAGGATGCAATGGTGGAGATATGGATCTTGCCTTCAAATATGTCAAAGATAAAGGTATTCAATCTGAGGATGACTACCCATACTATGCTTGGGACTATGACTGTGCTTACAATGCCAGCAAGGTGGTATTCAACATTTCTGGTTGGGCGGATGTTGCTCAAAACAGCAGCGAAGCTCTCGCTCAGGCTGTGGTAAACGGCCCAGTTTCTGTTGCTATTGAGGCTGACCAGGAGATCTTCCAGTACTATCAATGGGGTATTCTTGACACCTTTGAGTGCGGACACTATCTTGATCATGGTGTCCTCGTTGTCGGATTTGTGAATAAGACTGACTGGAGGTATTGGATTGTTAAGAATTCTTGGGGAGAGGATTGGGGTAACGCAGGCTACGTTTACATTGGTATTGAAGACAAAGAAGGTATTTGCGGAATCAACATGTCACCTTCTTATCCAATTGCCTCATAATATACATTTGTTATTGAGCCTTTACACATTATATCTGAAAACACAGGCTCTTAATTTGAAAAGGCATTAAGTTCATAAACATTAAGAATTCACCATTATATAAACAAGATTTATGGAAACTTGAATACGCTACCAAAAAGAATTGTTTCGAATTCTCAACAACATACTATACCAACATCCTAACAAGCGATATATATTGTGAATCTCTTAAATTTCTTTGTCTCAGTACCGATGTGTTTGGCAGATTACCAATAAATTAACTCATTGTGCTATCAAAGAAAACAGAAAACAACTTAGCTCATGGATAAGCTTCTAATTTTTTGAAATGAGTACTACTTCTTCGTTAGTTCTTTCTCTTCAAACAGCAGCATTGAGCTCATAGTCCTTGATTGAGTTAAAATTCAATCATTTCAAACTTTGTTTTAGAATCCTACTCTTGAATCATTTTAAGTAAAACGTTTTTAATGCTTTTAATTTATATCAGAAGTTTGGATTATTTTAACTTATAATAATTATTGGACTTGATTCCCGTAGTTTCAGTATGCATAACTACAAAATCGCAGCAGCACTTTCCCTAGCAGTTGTGGGAGCCATAGCTGCATACATAGTGCTCAATCCTAACGCTTCTGGCTTCTTAAGACGCAACTCCTCATCAAGGCCATCGTTATCTGACAAAACTCATTTCGAAGAATTCAAAAAGAAATATAACAAGACTTATGGTGGGAACGAGCATCAACGAAGACTTGAAATCTTCTCTACTAACCTGAAGAGAATCAACGAGATTAACTCTGTTAAGAGAAACTTCACTGTTGGAATGAATAAATTCACTGATCTCACAAGAGAAGAATTTGCTGCTACTTATCTTGGATACAAGCCAAAGAACCAGAACAGAATTCGCAACGTTGTGGCTCTGAACAGCGCTATACCAGACAGAGTTGACTGGAGAAAGGAAAATGCTGTCACCAAGATAAAAGACCAAGGTCAATGTGGTTCTTGCTGGGCCTTCTCAGTCACTGGCGCGCTCGAAGGACTCCAAGGTGTCTCTCAAAAGAAGCTCATTCCTCTCTCAGAACAACAACTTGTTGATTGTTCCACATCATATGGTAACGAAGGATGCAATGGTGGAGATATGGATCTTGCCTTCAAATATGTCAAAGATAAAGGTATTCAATCTGAGGATGACTACCCATACTATGCTTGGGACTATGACTGTGCTTACAATGCCAGCAAGGTGGTATTCAACATTTCTGGTTGGGCTGATGTTGCTCAGAACAGTACTGACGCTCTTGCTCAGGCTGTTGCAAATGGTCCAGTTTCTGTTGCTATTGAGGCTGACCAAGAGGTCTTCCAATACTATCAATGGGGTATTCTTGACACCTTTGAGTGCGGACACTATCTTGATCATGGTGTTCTTGTAGTGGGATATGTAAAAGACGACTTCCACTATTGGATCGTGAAGAATTCTTGGGGATCCGGCTGGGGTGAGTCAGGATACGTCAGAATTGGAATGAGAGACAAAGAAGGCGTTTGCGGCATCAATATGTCACCTTCTTATCCAGTTGCATAAGATTAATATTAATTTCCATCACCATAATGACATAACTCTATAAAATTGAGAACTTAAATAACATATAAACTTGAATAACCTGAATCAAAATAAGAAATTATATCATTAATGAATTCAATCCTAAAAACTTGAGACGAAGAATTTCAATTATTTTTTACAAAATTTATTTCATGTATCAGACAAGCGTATTGAATTCAAGATTTCAGACTAGCGTCATATTGGATGATTCGTTTTTTTCAACAAATAAAGTCTTATCACATTTTGCAAGTAGCTTTAAACTACTGCAGAAATATCCCCTGAAATCCAGCTCAAAGTGAAAAAAGCAATTGCAATCTCTCAAACAGCGAAAACTCTTTAGAGGAAGTAATGAATTTACTATTGCTATAAAACAGAAATATGAATATACCATCTTCTCGTTAAGCAACAGTTGAAGACAAAAGAAAGCATTCCAAACCTATTTCTCTGCATTTATCAATCAAAAAAAATAAAAAATAAGAGAAATTTAAAATTGATTTCTCATTAACTATCTACAATTTTTCATTCAATTTGATATGAATAATGTCGTTACAGTCTCCTCCTATTTCAAGCTTTTTTTGACTGGGTTGCTTGAGTATATATAAACAGGAGGACTCTCCGTCTCAGAAAACTTCTGAAATTCCGAATTTGTAGTAAGATAAGGCAATAAATCATCTTGACTAGGTCCCGACTCATATTCTTGCGCCGGCTGCGGTTCAGTTTCATACATTTTCTGTTCATATTCTCTCACATCATATTCCAAGCACTCAAAAGTCTCAGCTTTAAGTACCTTCTTTGAAGATATGGCTCTTATAGACTCAAAAAATAGACCCTTCTTTGAATGTCGAGTCGACATTCTAAGAGCCAGATTCAGATGAGCTACACCTTCATCAATGAACTCAAAATTTGAATAATCAATGATCTTTTTCGGAGCTCTCGGCTTATGCCGATATCTGCTATTTAATTTGTCAATCAGTTTGAACTCTCTGAATATATCCCCGAAAAATCTCGTCGAAATTGAAGAGCTGGTTACTCGTTCCATTTCATATTTAAATCGGGCATATCTCCCATCAACTGGTCTCACATCTTCAGTTTTAGCAAGCTCCTTGAGAAATGGAGTGAGATTCTCCAATTCATTATCATTAAGATCGCCTCGGAACTTCTTGACTATCAAAATATTTTGAGGCTGATTCGCAATATGATGTTCAGAATCCTATTAGGGTTAGTAAGCTGGATATACGAGGGGCAAAATTTACATCTAAAAGTATAACGTCTTTAGGAGATTTCCCGAAAATCGACAGGTCTTTTGCCATTTTTCCTTCATCGTTGCTTATGCATTGCTCTCTGTGGAGGAAAAAAGTGAAATATTGGCTGATTCGTAAAGTCTTCAACACTGCCTTTGCATACTTTTATTTAATATATTTGTATGAGCTCAATAACGCTCAAAGGGTAAGGTACCTCTGATCTGCTGGAAGTGTACAGAGCAATCACATACAATTCAGACATTTTTTTGAGAAATGCCTTGAGACCAGGTCGCTTTGCGATGTGGACTGTTGCGAATGAACCTTCGATTTGAATCTATAAGCGGTTCATAAAGACAATTTCATAAAGAAAGGTGACATTACACTTGTGATTGCAGTGACTGGCTCAAAAGCTTCCATTCTGCAGTGAACGAGCGTCTCATCAAGATCAAGTACGAGTAATTTCTAAAAAACGAAAATATGAGCACGGATAGCTTCTTGAGAGTAATACCCTTGGATCTTGGTTGAGAGGAGAACGACTCCTTGCTTTCTTTTTTCTCATTTTAGTAGTTTTCGTGAGAGTTTGCATGGAACTAGTAGTCAGCGACTTAAACACACTTCCTATTTTTATTTATTATCGAGGGAATGGTGTTAAACACATTTAGTTTAGAATTATGGAAAGTTTGCGAATTATTCTCTCAGACACTCAGCAAAAAGAAGTTGGTAAATTGTTCCTTGCTGGAATTTGATGCCATGTTCCTTAGATAATCAATCCTTATTCAAATGTAAGAAAAGTGCGAGAATCTTCGTAAAAGATTAATTCAGTTCACTTCGAAAAAATAGGATTGGTCTCAGGTAATTTAATTGTGTTATCATTTTGGTCTAATAGTTGCGAATTTAAAATCCTTTAAAATCTTGCGAGGCAGTTGATGCTAAATTTTCTTACCTGCCTGCATTGTCACTGTGGCTAACTCCTTAAATCGACGTTATCTATCGATTTCGTTCTTAAGGAATCAGACTTTTCATTCTTATAGGTTCTAGTTGGATTTTTAAATGTCCAATGACGGGTATTTCGAGTTCTTCTGGAGAATAGCAGTTTGATGAGACAAAATTAACCAAACTATGATTGGACTCTTCTGGGCAGAAATTTCTTTCTCGATTTCAGGTTCAATAAAAATGGTTCTCCTTTTCAGTTTATAAAAATGATGAATTCTTCAATCGGTTCAATAGAATACTACTTACTAGGTTTAAAAACATTGGAATCGTCTGAGCAACCAGGAAAAAAGAGGGTTATTTGGATTGCGGCTGTATTCCAAACAATTTTACACTAGATATGTCTCAAAATCTCTCTTCTAGATATTTAGCTTCTTTCCTATCGCAGCAGAGAAACTTTCCCACGGCAGAGCATACAAATAATAAACTCACTCCTTTTCTCCGGCCGTGTTTGAACTTATCAATTCATTAAAAACAAAAAATATTTCTGTGGGTAAATTCCGTGCCTTTCCCTTCTCATAATGAAAAGTTAATCGACTAGCAGTATTATCCGAACGAATATTTTTAATAATGTATGAACTTCGTGAGCTCATCATACTTAATGCAGATGATAACTATGAATCTCTCAAGGTAAGCAAACTCACAGTTATTGTACAGATTCAAGCTTTTAGTATTTCTAATGTATTAGTTTTTTAAGCACTAGCCTTCAGGCATTAATTTTTTTTTATTGCAATGTATTGTTACAAAAAACGCATGGAGCGGCTGCTAAAGCCTATGATGAAACGTCTCCATTAAAAAAAAAACAGTAACACGTAACTATCTAAAAGAGGTTATTGATTTATCGCTACCGCGTTTGCGATAGCAACAAGAACAAGCTAAGAAGGTAAGCAACTCTTTAAATCTGATTCTTGGCTCGAATCATAGCAATCCGAACCTCTTCTGAAGTGGCTGGCTGAGTCTTCTTAAACCAAGAGCTCTCTCTAATTTGTTGAATTGAAGGTCTTTTGGATGGATCAGGGCAAAGCATTGCTTCTAACAGCGCTTTGAGCTCCTTGCTAAAAGGCTCAGTCTTCAACCATTTCTTCTTCATCCAGCCCATCGTGAGTTTCCAGTAGTTAGCCCATTGTCCTTTCAAAATCAGGGCAAAGTTTTGATCAGACTCCTTCGCACATTTAAAAGGATTAAATCCAGTCACAAAAATCAGTAAGAGCTTCCCAAGAGCGAATATATCCATGGGCACTCCTTTATATCCAAGGCCTTTGTGAAATTCTGGAGGGCAGATTCCTGGGGTTGTAATGGATGATTCTTCTTTAAAAATTCTCTCGCCTCTATGATCTCTGTACTTGACGCTATGGCCAAAATCTGTGAGGACGAGGTCGTAGTTTTGATCTACGAGGATATTTTCAATTTTAAGATCTCTATGGCAGTAACCATTAGCATGAAGGTGCTCCAGCGCCTCCAAAAGCTGCTCGAAGTAATATCGAGCGACTTTCTCTTCAAGCTTGCGTTTCTTCACAAAATCAAGAAAGTCACCGTTAGCTTGGTATTTAAGAACCAAAATGTGGTAATAGCCTTCAGTTGGCAAAGGCTTTCGGTTCTCAGGGCTTCTCACCTGAGGATTGCTGAAGAAAAATCGTGCGTTTTTGATGACTTCGGTGCATTGAAGCAAGTTTTTGTGATTTTTTAATTGAAAAATATTGAGTTCGTTTTCAAAAGACTTTCGGTAGTCTGCTGCTGGAATTGCTTTGAGCACAACGAGGTTTTGGTTGCCATACGACGAGGTGTCGAAGATGGAGGAAGCAAGATACACAGGGTAGAGGTGGTCTTGGCCCAGTTCAGACAAAAGAACATATTTATCCACGATACCTAATGGTTGCTGGAAATTCATGGTTGGAGGCTCGCAGGAACCTATAATCGGACTATTCATTGTGGAACTGGTTGTTGATGTTGATACAGCGGTTGTGGCATTCGATGTATTGCTAGTCATGGTAGAAAACTTCGAATTTTGAAGATTTGTCATGGTCATGCTATTCTTTGAGAATGGAGAGGTTGTCATAGTGATTGGGTCATTTCCTGTTGGGAACGATGTCACCTGAGATGTCAATTGTAAGGTGGAGTAGGGGTTTCTCATTGGTTGAGGCATTCCCTTTCCATATAGGTAAGTAGGGTTGAGAAAGATTGAGCTCTCCATTGAATGTTCTCGAGGGGCAGGCTGAGAGGTCTTAGTAGAAAAAAAATTAGTTATTCTGTTCGTTTTGAGAAAAAAGTTGATTAATTTGGCAGGGAAAAGCTCTTTAAATAGGAATTACGAATTCTGAATAGGCCCGCGTGGGATTAATGAATTTAGAAAATTTTCCGATTGGAGGATATCGTAATTTATCCCGTAAATTTTGATCCAGAACAGAAAAATCGTGCTAATAAAAAATTATCAGATACTCGACTTTAAATTTCAGTTCGAAAATAACGCGTGATCCCGAGTTATTAATTGCTCTAGTGTATTTTGGCATATTCAAAAATTCACTGCCCGATTTTCAGATTTTTATAAAAATTCTGTACAGAAGTAAATAGTTAGAGCGAGCTAGTAGCGCATTTTCTGAACCGTATCTGGATTCTACTTAGAGTTCGGTTCATGTCTTCAAGTCAAACAAAAACAGTGGAGGCTTAAGAGCTTAGCTAAAGGCCATTTGAGAGTTGGATTGGGAAAATGAAACGCTAGGTATTTAACTACCTTTATACAAAGCACCTCCGGGGATGGTGGGGGTTTATTCCCGGAATACACTGGCCAAATTCGTGAAAAGTTATCCAGTTTCACTGCCTAGATACCTTGATAAAATTTTATTCTTCATTCGAATTTTAAGTACCGTTTCTGCTAGTGGCAGAAAGTCCACTCAAGGCGTTCAGATTTTATGGGCTGCGCTTCATTGGAAGAAGCGCTATATGAAAGCAAAGCAAATTTGGATACTTAGTGTGATTTTATTTTGGTTCGTTGCAGCTGTGGGTGCGTTTGCGGATTTAGAAGTTTATTTGCGTTTTAATTCCACTGGAGCATAGAGCAGTTCGACAAAATCAATTGTTCGATAAAATAATTCGATTTTGAAAATTCAGAACACGTAATTGAAGTTAGGTTGGTATAAACTAGGCAAGTTTTTAAATCTTGAGGCAGCAGAAAACTTAAAAGTGCTTTTAAGCAAATGAATTGTTGATTTTACACTAACTGTTTGGTACTTTGGGAATCTCATGCTCCCGAATTCAGCTGCTTGCTTCCACTTTCTCATGTTATATGAAATTATGAGGAGAATGGATTCTGATAGATATTTATTTTCAATCCTTTAAGATAACGACAGTATAAGGATGTGTTTTTCCATTTTCTTGGTTGTTTTAGATTTTGGTAATTTTTCATTTTGATTGGATTAGATTAGATTCATTGATGCATCTAAAAAGGCGTTTACTACTTTTCTCTCTTTTTGTAGTAGCAATTTGAGAGTCCGTGAGCATATATTATCTGAAAAGAAGAAATTAATGTCATTTGGCTCTAAGTTATGATGAAGGACAATCCTTAATTTCAAATTCATTTTTGCGTAGCAAGTACTAGGATCATACTTATTGATATCAATTTGAGTAACACATTTGATTGAAGAGAAAAGAGAGGTATTTTTCTAAAGAGATTATATATGTTTCGAATCTTAAAGGCTTGCTCTGATTAGAAAATTATTTCCAAACTACAGCTTCTTGGTTTTGTCAGAAATTCTGAGGAGCTGAGAGATTTTTAATATAGTTATCGAACTAATTTTGATGACACAGCAGCACACAAGCAATTTATGGTATTTCGTTGACTTATCGTAGACTTGTAATGCTTGTGAATCATTATTTTAATATGTATCCCTCAAAAAACACGTGATTTATCAAAGGCATATGTTTGTTAAGTTGTGTACAAATCCAGCAACAAATGAGTAAGTCCCTTTTGAGTTTTATGAACTAACAATTAATTCATTAACTCTCCGAGAGTGCTATTCGACTAGATTTGACCTAAGTCTTGAGGCTTCCTCGCGAGTCGTAATTTAGATGGATAACTATGAAAGACTATTTTCATACAATTACTCCAAAAAGAGTCATTCTGCTCTTGCTGTTGAGTGTATTTCTAAATAATTGACCAGAGGCAGATCAACTCTGAAAAGACACCAGTGTTTTACTGATTAATTGACTTAATCTGTGTGTCATTTACTGCAGAAATAAATGTATTTGATTCTAATTACAGGAAAGGTCTTAAGATAGAAAGTGACATCAATGAACATGTTTGAGTAACCCTTCTAATTGAGGAGGTGAGATTTCCTCTCAACCATTTATTCGCGCTGATATTATGCTTTGTCGGATTGTATGTAGATTGAAAACAACTTGATATTATTTTTTGAAAATCAAGTTGGTACCTATATGAGTTCACTTTGTTAGGAGCAACAGTAAGAATATGCCATAGAATGTTGCTTTCGCCAAGTATATATGTGATGATTGAGACAATCCAAATTGAAAAAAAAAAACAAAAGAACATCCAAGATGATTTCGCAACTAACTCGTGTTTTCATATATCATACAGAAATGCTTTGCGAGATTCTGTGAGGCAACAACTCAAGGATTTCTTGCTGCATTTCTGCTTTGTTAGCTTTTGCTAAGAGTCATGATAAGTGATAATTAGATATCTTTTCCAAAATAATAAGATTTTCCATCATATCTTATAATCTTATCCTTCCCAGAAGCACAAGGCTCTACATTCTTAGAGAGGAAAGTTGCATTGCTGATATGGGTATGTCCTAAGAAACATGCATCTACATCTACCAATCACTTTGTATAACGGATAGTGTCAAGATTTTCTGTCAGTTTGCTCAAGATTAAATGCACTGTTTTCCACTGTTGATTTATTACAAAATGATACGTAAGAACAGCAATTAACTCTTTAGATTTTTTAAAGTGACTGACAAAAAACTTCTAATCTATTAACAGTTAAACAAACCCTCAGGACAGCAGGAGAAGAATAGAGAAGCCTCTACTAGCTAGCTCTCATTAATTGTGATAATTTCAACTTTTATCTATTCTCTTGAATTACTCCGTACTAATTTCCAGTCTCTACTAACTCCTCTTACGTTTCTTAATTTTCGTTGCGGACGTATTGGGTGCATCCTCTCCAGTGTGATGTAAAACCAAGGTTAACTGGTCTTACCCGAGTAAAAAATCTTGTTTTAGGAGCGTGTGATTACTACCGATTTTTATGATTCCGAATTTTATCGATTTTCACTGCTGAAAAAGTGCTAAAAACACTTTAACTCGTGAATCACATTTAATTTGAGCTCAGCCAAGCTGTCAAAAATAATTTCTTCAGCATTGATTTGCATCTATTTAATCACTCTTCAAGAAAGTTATAAACAAGGAAAAACAAATCAGAAAATCAGGCGAAGTAAATCAGCAAGCCGACCAATGCAAAGTTTTCTCGATACCCCATTCATCGATTTCAATACCCCTCTTGACTTTAACAAGGAGGACGATCTGTTCGATGATCTCTTTTTCAAAAAGGCTGAGCCTGAATGGAACTTCTTGACCTCCGCTCCTTCTTCCGCCAGCACCAATTACAACAATCAAAGCTGCATGAAATCAGTTGACACCCTCTCACAATGCATGTCTAACGAAGAGATGATCCTTGAAATCCCGAAAGGAAACAACGCTTTCAGATTTTGCGAGCTCTTAACTAACGAAATTCTTATCCAACTCGATGACTTGCAGTTCTGTGACCAACTGACTGCTTGCCTCAATACGATAATGAAAAATATTATCTATGCGACTGGCTGCGCAGTTACCAACACGAAGTCTTTCGAACTGTACCCAGTGAACATCATTCTCGCTGTTTGGAACGAGAGAAAGAAACTCCTTGCTCTTCAAAAGAGCTTCAACTCCACTCAGTTAACCTCTGATGACTGGCTTTCCATGTTTTCTTTGGCAGAGCTCTCCAAATTTTTGGAGAGAATTACCAACAACTACCAAGACGTCGATAGTTTCATGAAATTCAGAGATAGCATCGGGAAGGAGATCTTCCTCAAAACCTACCAAAAAATGTTAATCACTTGCAATGTGATTGTGGTAAATGCAGTCCTGATGTCAAAAATGCTGAATGACGAAACCCTTCTTTTTGAGATTCCAAATCTTAAAGACTTAGCTATGATGGCTCATGAGTATTGGCTATATCAGCACTACAACCACGGTACTCACAAATTTGCAGGCGAGTGCTGCAAGTCATGTGAAACTTGTACTTCTCCTTCACTTCCAGAAGATTTTTCTGCAAAATTGCAGCAAGCAAACAAGCATTTTGAAGCATTGATCCAATTTTATTCTGAAATTGATGCTATGAAAACCCAGTTTCTTGGAAGTGAGATTCTCACTAAGCTTGTGACTTTCTGGACAAAAGTTCTTTGGAACTAAATTTCTTCTAAAAAAAAAAATCAATGATTTTACGGCATAAAAGTCTTTATTCTATGAGTGTTCTTGTTCTTCTGTTGAAATTTCCATTCTTTTCTTGCTTGTTATTTGTATTAAAAGTACATTGTAAAAATTCAGTAGTAAATGACGCAATTAATCAATCTTGTCTCTCAAACAAATTCTCTTGAAAAATTCTTTATTGTATTATGATACATAAGGAGCTATTTATTCCTCAAAGTCTTGAATTAGATATGTTATCCACCATCTACTATATTGATCATAGAAATTTTTTATTTGAAATGTTGATCTGTTTATTGATTTGTTTATTGATTTAGTCACAATTTATTCCTCTATTTAGGCTTCCCAGAGGAGGATGAGTATCCTTGATCTTTAAATGCCAAAAATTAATATGTCTCATTAATCTGACAATGAATAATCTCATCATTTACACTCTGGGAAGCAATATAAATCTTATAGCTAAAAAACCCAAAAAAATATTTCCTCCCTGTCAATTTTCATTGCTCGTGGCCAACTTCGGAGTTTCTTGTGAATTATTGAAGCGAAAATGCTGACTATCTGCTGTTATCTTTCAAGATTACTAAACATTTTATTCACTTTGTAAATAGCAATTACAAATCTACTGAAATTAATTTTCAGCTTATCAAAAAACCGGATTATTTTAATTGTTCTCATATTCCAAAAACAGTATGGACCAGCAATCTATAGATCAACAATTGCAGGAGGGCAATCGTGCCACTAATCCCATGCAAAAAGAGGACCAACTCCAAAAAGATAAGTCCCCACTTTTAGTAAAGCTGAAAGCTTTAGTGGAGAGACAGCAATCTATTATCCCTCAAAAACAACAGGCAAAGGCGCATAAAATACCAAAGATTTTAAAGCCAACACCAGAACATAAGATTATCAAGCCAAAGGGGCATTCAAATGAATATGCAGAATATAAATCCACTCAGAATGGCGATAGAAATGGAATTAATAGCACAGATCAAACAGATGAAGAAATTCTATCGCTCTTAGCGTACATATATAACGATCGGGAATCTTCTGAAGGAGATTCTTCTGGAATCAATCGGGAATCATATTACCCGCAAGATCATAAAGAAAGTTTGAATCAAGTTAAGATACTTACAAAAAAATTGAAAAAATCTTATGGAAAAGAACCTCAAAACCAGCTTAAATTCCGTAATACTACAGCAGCAGCCGCCACGCAAATGAAGATTGATGAAAATAAAAACGTTGAAAGTATTCTTATAGCAGATAATCCAACAAAGTCGAAAAATTATTTGTCTTCTGTTGGGGAATTCGGGTTTACCTTCAAAGGCTTGCCTTCGAGATCGAATACAAAAGTAATGTCGGCTGAGAGCCATTCTCATCTTTTCAAGAAATCAACAGAGCCAGAAAGAAATATTAATGGAATTCCTAATGATGATTCTATCATACGAATCTTAGAGATAGTCTATAATCAATAGGTAATACGATAGTGCGAGGAATCAAATCAGAAATTTTATACTAAAAGAAAGCAAAGTTACTCTTTGCCGCAAGCTTCTCTTGAATTTTTCTATTTGAAGTTCCATGTAAAATTATTTGAATGTAGCTAAAAGTTGCTTTATTGTCGTACGAATTTATTGACTCTGCCATAGGTAAAACCTAAAAGTCTCGTCTTTTTTCGAAAGTATTGACTTCTTGAAGGTTTAAGTGGGTTTAAGTGAACGCGAAATGTAAAACTAACTACCACGGGTCCTCCAAGAAAAATTTGGAAGTAGTCTATTTTGATTATTCTTTTCTCTCTAAGCTACGATTGATTTATTTGAGCAACAACAACAGAACTTGTATTTCTGTCTTAACAGAGACTAATACAAATTCGATAGAAGGATTGTCTTGAGCTCCCTCATTTTTTCAATCATATTAAGACGCTAAATATGAAATACGTACATTATAAAATCCTATAGTCAGTAGTCAAGAATGCCAAAAAGTCAAGTAAAGTAATCGATCGCATTGCGAACTGAATCCTTTCGTTAAAATACAACGGATTTGACTTCTAAACACTTTTCTAATTTATTAATTAAACCTTAATAATTCTTACTGGTTGTTCTACACTGTATAAGAATTGATCGAATCTTCTCTAAGTAGTAAAGCCGCTAATTCTAATGGGGCGCTACCGAACTCTTCTGTACTTAGATAATTATTCAATTCATTTTCTCAGCTCCTTTTTTTCGCTATTCATTTTCTTTCAAACCTAGAATATTTAATATCTTATCCCTGATATGTCAAATACCAAGACACATACAAAGCTGGATAGAAGCAAGATCCTCAGTGCTTTTGATTCAAAGAAGATCAAAGTAGTCGATCTCCTTGATGTCCTCTCGAAGTTCCCAGAAATATTTTCCGCTGCTCCCTTCGAGCCAGAATGCAAGAAACCCTTCGATTTGGACCCTAATGACGCGATTCTTCCTGCCCCGCAGTATCCACATCGAAAAAGTGAAAGTGGATTTTCTTTCTCAAGGCCGAAAGTCGTGATTCCAAAATCGCCATTTTCAACCTCAAATTTGGTCAAGGACCCAACCGAACGCGGGTGGTATTACGTTGACGAACTGGATATATTACAGGGACCGTTCACGTCATTAGAAATGGATAATTGGTTCGATCAAGGATATCTATTCAACGAGCTGCTCATCAAATATGGTGACGAGATCGAGCTTCACCGTCTGGTTGATCTTTTCGGGAAGGTCGAGTATCCACCTGCAAGGAAGATAGAGCGTAGAGTTTCAGCAATGCATCCTGAAGAACTGCCTACGTTGGACTTTTTGAAATCTGTGTCAAGCGTAGAGAAATTTCCCAACCCCTTCAAAGGCCGCCTTACGAAATTAGGCAACCGCATGTCGCTTGATGAACACTCAGGAACAATGACTCAGAATGTCTGGCAGCATTTTGTGGATAAAAAACCTGAGGAGCAGCCAAAGGCTGAGTCCAATGTTGAAAGCAAGCAACCGGAAAAGGCTGCTGAGACTCAACCGAAGGCTCAAGAAGGTAATAAATCTTTTTTGCTTGAAGTTTTTCTAAATACGTTCAACAAACTTAGTCACTAAGCCACAGGAACAAGTAGCCGCGGCAAATAGCTCAAATGTCTCCACGCAGGGCACTCAACAGGAAGTAAAAGAAGAAGCGTCTAAAAACGTCCAAAAGGCTCAAGAGGAACCGATACAGGATAAAAAACCCGGAAAAGGCAGTCATCGCAAGCATCACAGAAAAGGCAGAAAGAGCCAAGGAGAAGAGCACCCGCAGCCGATACTAGAGCAGCAGACTGAAATAAAGAAACAAACCCCAGAGAAAAAGAAGGCCAAGACCAAAAAGGAAAAATCACCTCAAATCGAGGCGCATCAGAATGATACAGCCGCTACTGAGGACATTAAACCTTCGAAAAAAAACAAAAAATCTCTGAAGAATAAAGTCGTAGACCTTAAAGAGAAATTCGTGGAGCATGTCACTCATCGCCAGGGAGCTCATGCTCATGATCGAAGAGAAAAAGTGAAATATTACACAGTGTTCGAGCCCAAAGTTGAGAGCACAGAGCTGAAGGACAAAGCTCAGGAAAGTCACGTAACTGAAGGAAATCAGACGAAAACCTACACAGTAAAAAAGGAATCACTGCAGAAATCCCATGCACCTGCTTATGAAGTGAAAAATGAAAAAACTGTGGAGAATGTATAGCAGAAAACAATATAAATGATATTAAGAGTACGAGGCGCATGTGTCCCCTCTGAAAATAATAGTTAAATCAATATATCTATAAATAATTAATGAATTGGTCCATGTTGGTCTGATCACTGCTAGTAAACTCAATAATATAACTAGCATTTCTCCAGGTCCAATTTGAAGTTTAGATCTCTTTGCGATTATCTATAATTGTATCTGTTGAACCAATCTTGAAAAACATTATACTTCATCATCTTAGCTCTTGTTACAGATTCCATTAAACGAAGTTACTTTTAGGATGTTATGCCGGATTAGAGATTGTTGAAGAATTTGACAGAAGCTTGAAGTATCTTGATGAGAAGAACTACTGGAATTTCGTTGTTTTTTAATTTAAAGGGCTATAGATGACAGTGATTATTAGTTTAATTAAAATTTATCTGCTGCACATTAAAAAATGAGAGAGTACAAGCCGAACAATGGGTTGACGAGACGATGGCATCCTTTTCAAATTATAGGATATATTGTCATTATAGCGAAAGTTGCAATCTTCACAACAATCATACTTCCAGCGAATGGTGCTGTCCTCGGCGTACCTTCTTTGCGTTTAAACTTTTCTCTGAAGCTAACTAGACTATCTTCGCAGTCCTTTACTACATATTGGTCCTATTCGTACTCTACTTCGGGGGATATTGCACTCTTGTAGATACTACTGACGACTTGGTTATTGCCACCAAGAAAGCCGAGGCAAAAGGGTATTTAAAAATCTTTTTCTCTGAGTTATTGACGCGCTGCTACAGAGAAACGGTAGATCACAGTCAATATGAGTTCTATTGCGATGCCTGTAAAAGCTGCGTGCAGAACACTAGCAAACACTGTTGGCGATGCAATCGGTAGTTGTGTTATTCTTCCTGTGCTCAATGAAATATTTTTTAGCTGCGTTAACGACTTTGATCATCATTGCAAATGGGTCAACAACTGTATCTCGAAAAAGAATTACAAGTAGCCCATATTTTCATCTCGTGAGCTTGTTGCTAATCTCTCGGAATAGGCAATTTATTGCATTGCTCATCTGCATCGCATTGGCGTTTTTTGTCTACATCGCGGCCTCGTTGGTCTTCATCATTCGCTACAGTTTAAATTCAGGAGACCTTATTAACCACGTGATCTGGTACTTTAGCAATCCAGACACACTCAAATCTGGATTCATTGTAACATGTGTCTTTTGTGGGATTATGGTGCTGATGGCTGTCCTGGATTTAAACCTACTGGTTTATCATATCTGGCTTATAAAAAACAAGCTTACTACATATGAGCATATCATAATGAAGAGAAAAATGGAAATTACTAGACTACCGCAAGAAGGACAGGTATTAATTTTTTCCAGTTGGATTTAAATCACGCATTCTATCAGTTTAAAAAGAATTTATCTGGCCGCAAAACTAACAAAAGGAAAGTCGTCCCTACGTTAGTACTTGAAAAAGGAACCACCAGTAGAGATTCTAATTTTGTTACTTCAAGCAGCTCATTCTTCTATTCTCAATAGGCGATGATATAGCTATTGTCAGACATCCAAGTGTGACGAAAACTCCAGAACCAAATCAGTATTTGCTCGCTAAATTTTCATCAAATAAACGCATTATTAAAGGATTGACCTATTCAAAAATGTGATTGATGTTAACCCAATACATGACCCTCAAAGCTTTGAAAACCAAATGAAGGAAACTGGCATAAAGAGCAATTTTGTAAGGATAAATATCATCATTACATTGGTTTTTGACAATTTTTCTTGACAAGATGTCTGAAAATACCAAGTACCAGGCTTGCTTGAATTTCAGTCCTAAAGAGGAGCTCAACAGTGACCATAAAATGTTAATTAAAAGCACAGCAGGCAAATTTGACTTCTCGCACGATCATGAAGAGGTCAAGGAAACGCATGAAAACACGGAAAGAGAGACTATCTTGGCAAGTGAAGACAAGAGAGTTTTTCGAACTCCCGACGACAAGAACAAAAACAGAGAAAGGTTGACTGGGAGCGCAAAACAGAAATTTAATTTTGAGGCAGCCGCCCTGGACAACAAAAACAGTGTTATCAAAATGATCGGAAGAAACGATGCAGAGCAGGAGAGTCCAACTGCAAACATCACACTCGAGAGCAAAAGGGAGAGCAGCAACAAAACAAGAATTGATGAAGACCTTCAAGATAATTTACATAATGGAGATGAAGATCGTGGAGGTAGAAAACTGTTGTAGAGGAGACCATCAAGAGCTTGGATTTCCATTATTGCACAAATTTAAGAAATGTTTTTTCTCTTAACCTCATTGGTTTATTACTGTTTTTCTGAAATTAGTATAAAAGCGTTTCAGTGTATTAATACGTGGTTCAATGTTACATTAACATGACTGTCTAGGTACTAACTCCATTTTTTTCTTCAAAGATTTAATATAGATGATATTTGGAGGCTTATTTCGATTTGATATATTATTCTATCTCCCTACGAATGTCATTTGTTGAAGCCAATTCTCTCAAAGCTAAGATAATCTGGAAGCAAACAGAGTTACTGAAGCAGGGTCGAGATCCATGCCTTGATCCCACCCTTATATGGAATTAGGAGACTTGATTCCTAGGTCTCCAAAAGTATTTCAAGAATATTTTTTCATAAAGTCTTCAGTGGCAATTTTAGATTTTGAGAAGCATAGCAACCAATTAATACACTGTACACCAGTTAATAATTTTATCTCATTCTGAAACTAACTTAAAATGGCTTTCTCGTTTTCAGAGAGCAGCGGCGGGTTTACCAAAGAGGAAATCGAGTTATTGAATTACGCTGTAATCACAACGAACATTGTCTCAATTCTGGGTTGTCTTTCAAACATTATCTCAACCCTTTACCTCAAATTCTACACAAATATCGTCGGGAAGATGGTGCTGAACCTCGCACTCGCCGATTTATTACTAAATATGATTTCCATCTTTTTATCATCAGTTCCCTTCAACACCGCCGATGTTTGCATTTATGTCGGAGCTTTGGAAAGATTCGCATATGGAAGCTCAATAGTCTGGACCTGCTGTTTTGCCTATGTTCTCAGAGAGTCCTTTGAAGCACAAAATTTCGACCTGGTTGGGCAGAAATACAAAACATTCATACTGATATCATACGCATTTGGCCTGATGATCGGTGCTGCTTCTGTTCTGACAGGTTATTATCATCATCGAAATGATAATGATAAATGCGGGCATTTTTTCTACGGCGTCATCTCAACTATAGGTGTTTTGGGCGTACCAGTGCTGCTAGCTACATTATATAGTCTAAGAAGCTATTATGTTGTGATCCGCAAGCTTCGAGAATACGGAAGAACGTCGCACTGGGAGCTGTTGCTCTATCCAATGATCCTTGTGCTATGCTATGTTCCATATACGATGCTGTCTCTGATGAAGGGATTCGTTCATAGCTTGAGGATTCCCTTCGAAGTCTTTCTGGTGGTTGATATCTTTTACAATTCGCAAGGAGTATGGAACGCGCTTGTGTATGGCTTTGGAAGGAAGTGCTGCACTTCGATGAAAAATTCTCTTTGCAACAAGAAGAAGCAAGTCCAAGAGGAGCACACTCCTATGAGTAGTGAATATGTGTACGAGGCTTATGATTCCGACCACTCTAATCATCGATATTCTTAGCAGGTTGATTTTAAATTATAGATTTATAGCAAGCAGCTTACAATTGGTAGAGAGTATTCATATTTCACTTTTTTTATTAGTCTTCTATTTAAGTTTCGTCAATTTCATAAAGCTGCTTTTTGCGTTGTAATTCAATAACATATCTTTTTTTTGTTTGTTGCGAAATCATACCAAAATTTCGTAAAATTCATTATGGGTTTAGCTTTTGAACATGATTGTGCAATTTAATTACTGGTAGTAGAGATTGGTCAACTACTATTTTCTACGATATATTGTAACTTCGATTAAATTTTTTAGCCTTCATATGGACAGATATTTGTAGTATAACTCAATGAAATAAACTCTTATTTTAACAGCTCTTTTTTCATTGAATTTGTTTACTCTGAAAATTATTCACCAACTATTGATCGTCTTCACTTTCAGTCAGGTAGAAACAAACCGAATAAACTAAAAAAATCATATATGAAAATGACACTTTAGCCTCAATAAGTTTACCTGCAAAATCTGCCTTATGTTGATAAAGCCGTTTGCCTGTGCTATAATCCCAAACTTGGAAAAGGGAGTCGGAAGAACCAGTAGCGAAAAGTTTCCCATCTGGACTCCATCTTACAGTCCAAATTCGATCTATTTTTATTCAGTCATCAACTCAACAAGGGAATTAAATCAAAAATTACTCGTGTGAATGTTCTCATATTTCTGCACAACATCACCAGTCCTTCGATCAAACATCTGAACATGCCGGTTTTTTCCAGCGCAAGCTAATAAATTCCCATCATATCTCCAGTCGATCCATTCAGCATCTTAAAGCAAATTGCGCTGTAAATGGAATTGAAAATATACACAACTACCTTTAGTATCGATCTTAAAAGGCCTGCCTAAAATGGATGATTGCTTTTCGACATCATAGAGATCGAGTAGAATGCTCGATAATTTTAATGCAACAATCGGATAGCTGGAAAGAGGATTCCAGCGGCACTTGCTGTACCAATCTAAGTGAGGCACTCAAATTATGAAAGAGTTTATTTTGTTTAGCTACCTTTTGAGTCCCAAGTTTCGGTTTGAAGAATGGCATTTGTGTCGACGTCCGATATTTGGAACATGCCGGCTTCATCAATACACGCAATTTTTGTTCCTTCGGGGTTAAAATCCATGCTTGCGATTGCCTCTGCAAAGTGACACCATTTAAACAAACAGTTTAGAAAGAGCTTTTACCTTGGTTTTCCGGGTTCCAGCTTGCTGCTTTGATAATTCTATTCTCCATACAATCAAATATATGGTATTTCGCTTTATTTTTCATGGACAAGAATGCAGCAAGATGTCGCCGTGCATTACAGCTTATGTCACCTAAAGCTGTCACTATTGAATCCCTTGAAGATCAGATAATCAAATATATAAATCAGACGATACCTCCTTCCAACATCCCAGAATCATATATTAACTTTTTTCTTTTCGCAAGGTCATAGATTTCGAGCACTCCTTTCTCACCCCTTTCTTGGTATAGAGAAAATAGTAAGTTTGTATCTTCCATTCTTTCCAAAAATGAGCACCCTCCTTGATTTCGTGTAAAATAAAATTGGTGAAAGAAGCCTCATTATTTGTTACTTAACCTCGTAGAGCCAACTCTCATTATTTCTGGCGCTTCACAAGTCAAGTGATAAATATTTATTTGAGTTCTTTCTGGACTGCAATAGCCTACTTTTAACGTCGTCTTGCCTTGCCCTAACGAAATTATAAAAACGCCTTGAAAGGACACACAATTCACTTTTCACTGCAGTACGCTTGCCCTCAAGTTCTTTAGCGGCTGCCAATTCTACTTCTTCTTGCGCCATCTCTATTTGAGGTGCCTTATCTATTTGAGGAACTCTTTTTAATAAGTTTTTGAGAGGCTTTTGATCTATGTGTTTCGGAACTCGTTTTAATACTGCATCCAGTTGTTTATGATAATTTGCATCAGATGCATTCCTTAGTTGTTCTATTTCCTGAGAAGTTATCGATGTCGCTGTTTCGAGAGCTACCAGGGCGAGCTCATATGTTGTATTCGTTGTCTCAGGCCTGTCCGAGGTCTTCATCCAGTCAATAAGAAAATATTCACCCTCATCGTGCAGACAATGAATTGTTTGGGTGTTTATCACTAACTTGGTTAAGTTCATTTTGAGAGCGAGGAAATTGAGATTGGATTGCACTTCCTCCATCATTAGTTGGATATCTGGATTCCTGCACTGTGCCAGCTGTTCTGTTGGCATTGTAGCAATCACGATCATCTTGTCAAAATATTCAATGGACTCAATTATGAATAGTTTTCTTTCGCTGCTGACATTAGCAAGATAAAAGGCCTCTTGTAGAAATAAGGTGGCTGCGTGGTTGTAATCCTGCTCTACGAGTTCGGAATTTAGGTCCAGAACTCTGAGGTGATGAATTGCTCCATCTGACTTCAAGGCTGCTTTGTAAATGAAATAATAGCTGCCTGAGTAAATCTTTTCAAAACTGTGGTAAAGTTCTTTGAGTTTTGATGTCGGAAAACCTTCCTGAAACGTAGGTTCAACCATTGTTGACAGAATTTTATTCGTCAGAAATCGAGTTAAATATATATTGGATACTTTTTTAATTGCAGTGAACTCCTGATAGCTTATTTCCGAGAGGATTCCATTTAGAAAAAAGGTTTTTGCTTCTTAGACCTGGAAAAATTTTCAACTTTGAGAAAATGAGATTTGAGATCCTAAAAGCAAGCCAATTTTATTCATTTGAATTGTACCTACTGTTGATACTACAGAGTTTCAATGCGTATCCATCAAACAAACCTCAATTTTCAAAATATAATGTCTCGAAGGTATTATATTAACGAGCTCACTTTGAACTTATATCGACAATTCTAAGACACTTATACTTTTAGTACTATTATATTTTCTCAATTTTTTGTTAGAGTATATAAGCCAAAATGCACTCAAAATAGCAAGAAAGTTCTATGGCACTTTCCTAGAGAGAGAGTCTATTATCTTGAGAAGTTTTCACCCACTTCGGTTATAATCAACGCTTGCACTGGTTTTCTGTTTACATAGCTAACGCTCTTCCTCATTTCAAACGGTTCTGCACTATGGAAATCTTCATCTTGGGCTTCCTCAACAGTCTCTTCTACAGGCTGCTCTTCTATTGGCTGCTCTATAGGCTTCTCTTCAAAAACAAGCTGAGATTGAAGGAGCGGTCCCGGCCATAAAATCGCTTGTACGGGATGATAAATCTCGGTGTCAGGCACATACCACTGGAACCTTGGGTTTGCATTCACACTGCGTACTTTTTCAATAATAAAAGGGTCGACGTAAGTGGTCTCTTTATCAAGACTTTTCTGACTCTTTCGACTTGTTTCCTGATTGCTTTCATCTAATAGTTTTAAATCCAGGTCTTTTTTACACCAGGGTCCAAGCAATGATTTTTCTCTGGTCTCCTCGACTATTTTCGGAGATTCTGAGATGTTGACGTTTGGTTTCGCCTCTTCAGTTTTAACAGGGAACATAAACTGAGATAGATAATCGTTTCTCCCTATGGTAGAGCGATAATTGGGGTCCAACTGATATAAATTGATGTCCAAGTTTTTATCTTCGCTTGACCCCTTATTCAAGTTTTGCGAGCTCACTCCAACGCTCAAGTCAAGATTTCCATCTTGAGTTCCTTTCTTTCTTAATTTAATTCTCACTCTTCTTTTCTCGTTTGAATGAATCGCTTCCTTATCCTTAAGGAATATGTCTTCTAGTCCTTTGACGTGGTCTGGTGAGCCGAATTGTAGTGGTCGGCGGACAGAGTATGGCGTGGTTGAGGTAAATTTATTTGCATTGCCAAAAGAACCACCAAGTCCGTCTGATATGAGTTTCTCTGGGAACAGCATCTATTGAGGAGAAAATATGAATTCTCTTTGAAAACAGATTCAGTGGAAACATACTTCTTTCGTTGTCGGTGAACTTTGATTGTACATGTAATGATCTAGTCTGGATCCCATTCCAAGGCTAATATTTGTGGATTCTTTCAAATCTTGGGAGAAGTTCCCCTTTTGATTATCCTGTCATTGTGATTAACAAACAGAAGTTGTTGTGGATTGGTTACCAGAGAGGTGCTTTTTTTCAGATCGCTGACATCGGTGGACGCGTACAGCTTCTTGTTCTTGAAGAAAAGAAAAATATTCGCAAAAGAATATTACAATTGATTTTACACTGCTCTGGTCTAGTCTTTCTAAAATTTTCCAGTTATCATCGCTCTTCTTCATGGGAGTCCCGTAGTTGAATTTGAGATCGAAAGACTTTGTTTCTCGTGCTTCTGGTTGCATGTATCCACTGTCTCGATAAGAATAATTGGATTGGTATGGGTTAGTCTCCTCATGACTTCTTCCTCTCTATACAGATTTAGCAAAGTCAGTTTGAGACTTACGTAGTCGACGAGGTCATATTCTTGTGAATTTCCAGGAAATCCCCCTTCTCTATTGAACTGTGCCATCAAGTCGTTAACAAACAATTAATAATATCAATAAATTTTATTGTACTCTTAATTTTCGCTTGAATAAGTTTTGATATATGAATGCGATTTCAAAGGAAAGATAGAGAAGTCCAAGTAATGAGATTTATTTGAAAGATACTAAGCAAAATCTTAAGGGGGTTTGCTAGGTTAGAGGAAACGAGTATATTATTATTTGAGAGGGTGATATAAAGAAAAGAGGCTATTTTGTAATCGAAAAAATCGATGCAAATCTTCTATTTCAGAACCAAAATCTTTGAGCTACTCAACTTTTTCATGCAAAAGTTTGATATAATTGCAATACGGCCAAGACAAATCCAAATACGAATAAAGTGCCATATACGCCATAAACTTTGAATTTATTTGGTTGAACTTCCATCTTATTATCTCCTGAGACTTCAATTTGTTGCTGACTGTACCCGTTGTTTGGTTCATCTGTCAGAAGAAGTTCTGGGTCTACTGTCTTTTTACCGGATCCAAAAGAGACCGAAAAATGCATGAAGATTGGGATGACATACAGAAGTCCAAACCCACAAACGGCACCATTAATGGCTAAGAGTGTGGAAGGGAATACATTGAGTAATCCTGCAAGCAGCATGCAGCTCGTCTGCAAGATGTTATATACCCAGAATGGCCATTCAGGTCGTTTTTTCAACCCAAAGAAGAACTCTAGCGCCTTGAAAAATTATAGAAAATTTTGGAAGCAGCATGAAGTACTTGATTTCTAGAGATGAACACGAGTATCGGTATCACAGTCACAAGATGCAGAAGTACGAAACCGGCAGCGATTATCATGAAATAATAAGAAAATCCTTCTTCCGAGGCGAAACAGTCCATCAGTGTCTAATAATAATATTACTCATGAAATCTCTTCGACAAATAATAGGTTACTGAAGATTTTTTGTTTTTAAATTCAAAGGCGCTGCACTTGGGTCTCCAGCTGACAGCCATGCCACCAAGCACGCCCACAAACGCATAAATAGAAGCAGCTCCGATATACCCAATTCCGAGGTCTCTAGTGTTCTTCTCTGCATTCCTGTTGTACCTCATGATATGTACAATAGAATTGTGGATTGCAAACGCCAATGCGAATATTCCACAAATCGTGATCACATCTCCCGACAATAGAGGAAACTGCGGTCCTTGTTGATCAGAGCTTTAGAATATAGTCAAGCAAAAATCCATTTGTAACTAGATTACGTGATAAACTCAACTTTTCCTCTGATTATCGCTTCGATCCCTGTAGCCAGGATAAAAAGCAAGAAAATGACTAAAGCAATAATTCCCAGCGAATTTAGTCTGAGAATCAAACTAAGATTCTTTATAGAGAAGATTGCGAAGCAAAACACTATAAGAATGAGCGCCGACCACTGATACGAGAACGTGCTAAACGTAAATTCCTCTTTCTCTGGGAGACTTGGAATCACACTTTCTAAAATCGTATAAAAAGGATCTCTAATAATCGTTGTTAGATTGATGAGAAGTATGAAAAAAGTTTTACAGCATGAGAATAAAGTAAGCGACACCCAGGACAAACATCAGAACCACCGAAGATAACAGAAAAGCTTGTCTCCATCTCACACCTTTGAGTTAAATGTAATCAATGTTTTCTTAGACCATTTTAATGAAGCTTACCCATGACTCTTTCGAGAATTTCTGACATATCTCCTTCATGTTCCATGCGATGAATGATACAGAGATTGCAGGTTTTGAAATTGACGAATCCAACCACAATGATGCTGACTGACCAGTATGGCGATTAGAACAAATTTTAGAAGATTTGTACTCAAAGAGGGGATCAGGCCTGCTTGAAGGAATTGTAGCGGTGTAACAAGCATCGCAGTGCCTATCATGGTATTAGCAATGCTAACGATAGGTTCTTTTTGAGAAGCATGGATACAATATGATTGGTTACTTAAATATGGTAATGTGTGATGGTTGTTTCTTCACTTGGAAACTCCTGTTAACCAGGCTGCCGGAGCCTGGATGAGGGTTTCCGAAACTTTCAGTCGGGTTGAGTTCTCCGAATCCCATATAATACAGGTTTTTTTTTTGAAATCTTTTTTTTTTGATTGCTGGTTTAAATAAATGTAAGTTAAGTGATTCGCGAATCACAATTTAAAGCTAAAAATGTGCTTTCTAATATACTGCATATCTTTAAGAGTAATAAAAAAACTATTCAGGAAGTAACTTCTCAAATTATTTGCCGGGAAACCATAATTGACTTTTGTTACGTAATTAATAGAAATCTATATGTGAACTTTAAAAGGCAGAGGAAGTTGATAAAACAATGAATTTAGACGATTGACTATATAATAAGGAAATTAAGAGAAATAATTACTCACTTTTCCTGCCCGAGCAATGATATTTTTTTGTTTTTTGTAAACCAGATAAAACCACTTAACCTGATCGTAATTAGTTTCGCTTTACAGCTTCGGAAGAAGTGGAGCCCTTTCCCATATCACGAAAGTAAAGTATAAATGCTCCGGTTCCATGTTCCTTTTCGCGAGCTCTTCTCTAATGTTGGCGAAGGGCTTTGTTCCATCTGAGCTTTGAAAAGTTTCGTACTCAACGGCATCAGCAACTCGAAAAACCCTGGTTCCAAGTGACTGATTTAGCTTATATCCAATTTTGAGAGTATGGTTTGAGACGGCTCCTGATACGAGATAGGTATATCGAAGATACTTTGGGTGCTCATCGAGAATAGCCTTTAGGATTTGTGTAGCGTGGCCGAAACTTTGAAACTCTGGGTGTACTGTCAAATAAAAAGGATATCCAACGACACCGGCTTCTTTAGGATGATAGTATTGAGGGTATTTTCTGTTAAAGCCAGAGACTACTTCTCGATAGTATTTAAATTCGGGATATTTCTGTAATAGATCGTCGGTATTTGGCCCACTCTTGGTTTTAGCGTCGCTTCCAAGGCAAACACCAGCAATCTTTTTAGTTTGAATGTCGACACAAACAATGCACATGTCTTCATCAATAACACTCTCAATTCTTCTGCGAAGTAGTTCCATGTAGACTTCTTTATTAAATTTCAGGCAAATCATCATGGGGTGGTAATTTTCATGACATTGAGCCATTAGTTCGAGACAAGGTTCGATATCTTCTTTGAGCATGGATCTAATCAAAAAAGGTCGTTTGTTTCGTACCACGACCTTGAAATAGCTGAAGTTTGCAGTGTCAACCATGAATTGATCAACCATTTGATACTCGTGAGCCTTAAAAATTATTAAAATTTTCAGAAATTAACAGACTATTATATAGCCAATTTGCAAGAGATATATATATTTGAGGAAGAAACTATTCTTAGAAAAAGTATCTCAGGTCGCAAAAAATACTGGTCCACCTGGAGTGTTTCTTGGGAAAAACTGAGTATATTGGAAATTTTATCTATTCAAATAAGGAAACTAAAATTAGAATATTTAAGTGCTTGAAGAGATTCAAAACAAAAGTAACCCCCCCCCCCAAATTGTCTGAGGCTCAATGAGCTTCGGTCCTTAATTCTGATATCCCAGTGAACGAAAAAATTGAAAAACAGAGCAATCTAATTATTTTGCACAAACTCCTTCCTTGCTACAGCCGGCTCCGAAATTGAAAACGTAATAGAATGAGAAGAATTGGTTTGAATATCATTGTTTATTAAGCTGTTTGTTTATCTGATATATAGAACATGCGCTCAGGCTATATAAATGTTTATGAAGAACTTTTGAGAAACAAAACCCGAAATAATGCTTTCTCTCTCACTTTATTACAGTCCTAACCGAATTAACCTCATAACCTCATAGCTTAAAGTTTAGGACGCAAAGGAGCTCTTTCCCAGATCATGAACGTGTAGAATAAATGTTCTGGTTCCATACCTCTTCTCGAGAGTTCTTCTTTAATTTTCGCAAAAGGCTTAGTGCCATCAGCGCACTTATAAGTCTCATACTCAACGGCATCAGCAACTCTGAAAACTCTCGATCCAAGAACCTGATTGAGTTTATACCCGATTTTGAGGGTGTGATTTGACACAGCTCCTGCTATCAGGTAGGTATATTGAAGGAATCTGGGATGCTCATCAATAATCGCTTTGAGAATCTGGGTGGCAAGACCAAAACTCTGGAATTTTGGGTGAACCGTCAGATAAAATGGCGTAGCAACGAGACCGGGCTCCTTAGGTTTATAGTATTGAGGATACTTTTTTGGGAACTCTGATACAACTTCCCGATAGTAGCCAAACTCGGGATATTTTTTCAATAGGTCATCATACTTAGGTGCATTGTTGGAGTATAAATCGCTTCCAAGGCACACTCCGACAATCTTCTTGGTTTGGACATCGACACAGACAACGCTCATGTCCTCATCGATGACACTTTGGATTCTGCGACGAAGCATCTCCATGTAAATTTCTTTATCAAATTTCAGGCAAAGCATGATTGGATGATAATTTTCGTGACATTGCGCCATGATTTCTACGCAGGCCTCGATATCTTCTTTGAGCATAGATCGGATCAAGAAAGGTCGTTTGTTTCTTACAACGACTTTGAAATAACTGAAGTTTGCTGTGTCAACCATCAGCTTATCCACCATATGTTGCAGTCTTGAATCTTAAGTTTTATTAATTTAAAAGGAGGGTCGGGTCGCTCCAATTTACATAAGGTATTTAGGCTATCAAAAGTCGGATAGCGTTTCTATAAGTACGCGATGAGGTTCTCTATAGTTTTTCCGAGCCAACTATCTCGAAGGAGATTATTGTTCAATAATTGCGAAAAGAGGGATTTAATTCTAATATTGGACTCCATAAGTATTATCAAGAACATGAAGGCCGGCGATAATAATCAGTGTTCTCGGAGCCAGAGCCTTTTTAGTCACTTTTTTATTGAATGACTCGTTGCTTTGATTGGGTATTTTATAAGGAAAGAGATTCTTTCCTTTCTCTTCTTGAATTCAGAGAGAACCCAGGTTATTCGCTGTTTGCAACTATTGTGTGGAGTTCCTGCTTCCTGTAATTTCAAGGTACTCAAGAAAAATATTATTCCAACTTATTAGAAAGTCTACATATAAAACCGCCTGGATTTCGATGCTGAAAAAAACAGATAGTTCATAAAAGCGAATTTTCACTTGTCCATTGCGGGAGTCAAGAAACTAAGACGAATTATAGAAGAAATGGTAGGCAAATCAATGTTTCAAGCAAGCCTACCCTTCACATTCATTGAAAAACGGTAACATTATGATCATTTCTTCTTGAAATTGATCATATGTAAAATTGTTGTCTGGAGTGGGTGTAGGTTGTTCCTGGACTTTAACAGCGTGAACACCATCTACAGCGTCGATCTAAGGCTGAGAAAATGACTATCTCTATTGTATTTTTTTCACCTTGGACCTATCTGAATACATCGATGAGACGTTGAAAAGAATAATCTCTGCACCTTAAGTCATTTCTAGTCATTAAAGTCTACAACAATACATAATCTAGGGACTTTTTCAAATTAATCACATATTTCTAACATAATAAGGTAAATTCTCCATTGTTTCCCATCAAAAAGCTCGCTATCTGTTGCCAGCTCGATGATGGCCACGATAATTATGATAAAACTTTCAGCAATGGTGATTTACAGTCCTAACTCATTTTCTTAGCGCTAGAGATAATTCCCATTATAAATAGGGTGCCTATGAAAATCGCAGGCATCAGTTCTCAACCAAGGTCCAAGCCGGCGGAACTAGGTTTCTCACGATTTTTTTGGTCGTTGGCCGACAGCAAATTCAAGAAGCTTCCTGTGCCCTTACTAACCACTTCCTATTGTAGCTCCAGTAACGGACAGAATTGAATAGTTAAGGTGAGTCAGTACTCACTGGCCTGATCGGGTAACCCAAATCAGCAAAAAGTTGATCTCAACGCGTATAAATTCAGAACCGAAATAGGAAATTATAATAAATAAATTAATTCGAAACTAAAAGGAAAAAAGCAAATTGAATTTCCAAAAATTCGAACCCAAGACTTGAAGATGAAAAAATAAAAGCTTTCGTCTCAACCAAGAAGAAGAATAACAATTTGAATTGTGTAAGCTTTAACGCCTTGTTTGGGTCGTTTTGGGCTGTGAGACGATCACCTCTCCAGTCCGTGTTTGTGTATTTCAAAAGCTAGATCAAGACAAGCCAGTTGTATTTTGATGCGAAGACACCAGAAGAACAAGAGAAAGTGGACACATTATGAAAGCGAGCTAGCGGCTCGAAGAGATCAGACTCAGACAATTATTTGTCGAAGCAAGATCGATGGCACATATTCGGCGTAAGCTTTCAGGACTATTAATTGGATGCGCGTGCCCTTGGAGTTCCCACTCCAAGGGAGAAAATTGTTTGACTTTTGCTGTATACCTCAGACAAAGCTATTGAATAATGAGACAGTGTCATTCAAATCTGATGATGGAAGAAGTCTATCTGATGAGATGAAACAAGTCCTGAAGTCGTGTTGGATTGAGAACAAGAATCCATTGAAAAAATTAAATTTAAAGCCCAAAGTGCCAGTAAGTCCGGTCCATACAAGTCTACTCTCTCAGCTGCGTGGAGAATCATACCCGCAGTTTGAGCTTGATTTGGTTACTCAGCAGATCTACAAAAGTGGAGCGAAGAAATACCAAAGAGTCAAGGACACAAAGATCCTTAAGAAAGGAAGAAAGGAAGAAAAAAGAGTCAGCGAGCTCTGTGAGATGCGCGCCTGAACATTCATTGACCCACCAAAATTCGGTGAATTTTTTTCTTTGCTAATCCTGGTTAACAGGGCGGTGTTACCGGAATGAGTCCTCCTCTCGTTGAAAGAATGTTGTGTGTGTAGTGTCTATGAGCCCTTTAGCTAAAGCAGCGTTGTTTTGCCTGCTCGGTAATTTCATATTTCTTCAATTTATTTGGAGAAGGAAAAACCTCTGTCCTGTCCTACAAACGCGGTGACATCAATCGCAGTGAGTAGCAGTTGAAGAGTGAACGGAGAGAATGTTATCCATTGGGTAATTTCTTATTTCTTCCTCTTATTGGAGAAGGAGAATTGAGCCAATCGGAAGCCAATCCCATGGTCTTGAGGAATAATCGATAAAGATAAAGCCTGAAAGTGATTGCCTATCGAAGAAATTAGCCAGTTCAAGAAAGAAAGGCTAAAGACCAAGATAGAGGGCAAGGCAAAGGCGAAGACAATTGGACAACTCAAAAAGACCAGTATCAATCAACATTCTTATATCAAGAAGACTCAAAGCTAACTGATTAAAGTTTCTTAAACAAAACAAAAAGCGAAGTTCTCTAAGTGAGAGTTCTGAAGACGACTGACGCGGTGAAAACCTCAAATAATTTGGTGATTTTTTTTGGCAGATCACGGGATGCTTGGAGATAAGAAGAGAGAGGGAATGACGATTTAAGTCATGAATAGTTGTTCAAAGGAATAAGAAACAACCTGCTGTTAGCTGAAGGAAGAATCGACAAGATCAAAATACAAGAGGTTCATATTATTCTCAAATTTTGGAGTTTTTCGTTTAAGGTCAACACGCGGGGCAACTGTTGAAGACAGGGACATGGAGTCCGAGATGAGTACTCGACCATATATTTCTTTTGAAATATGGTGATTCAGTAATGCTTTTTTACTTTCCTTTGAAAATCGTCTCTTCTCTTTTTCATTTTTTGGATTTTATTTCCAAACTCTCTCTTTTTTCTTGCATATTGTTATCCATTTAAAAAACCAACACCCCCAAATGCGAGTTTTTTAGTTAAGAGGAAAAATTAATTAAGGAAGTTAGATAGTTAGATAGTTTCTTAACTCTGAAAAAAATATTAGTGAGCTCCGTGTCACTTGAAAAAATCACTCAATTATTGTACTTTGCAATAATTCATAGGCTTTAAGAGAATTCCTTTCGGATAACAAACAACTATCGATATGTTGTCCGAATGCCATTTCTGAGATACATAACAACATGTTAGGCTTTGATTGATTTTTCCCATATAGGTTTAACTCTCACAAAATCTCCTCTTGATTATTTAATATCTAATGCCAATTTATCATTTCTTTCTCGATCCGCTTAGAAGGAAAGAGAGTTTCATCTTGAGGCTTAAAATTTAAAGTTTTAAGATCGTATTCAACTGTTCATGTATTAAATTTATTTCCAAGTTTTTTTTTTTGCACTTTAAATGGACTTGCCAGCTTACATTAAACCCATTGTATGGAAGCCTCTCTCAGCCGCCACACTCTCATTATCAATCACAGGAACCATCTGCATCATGCTTATCTCTCTCAGGTCAGGTCTCTATAAACGCGGACTTGGAGGTCTCGCTCTCATTACCATTGTTTCGGACTTTTTCTACTGCTTTTTCAAGCTAGCAACAATCATCCCTTATCCTAAGTCAGAACTTCTTTGTATCGCGTTGCAAGCAATAACAGGAGTCGGAAGATTGAGCTCTTTGACTGCTACCACCTGCTTTGGCCACGCGCTATATGTAATGGTCAGAGAAAATGACACCAACGCGATAAAAAAATACTCCAAATTCTACTCTGCAATTATCTTTGGTTTTCCTACCATATTAGAGCTTCTAAAGGTCTTCAATTACATTTTCAGAATCGATTCTGAGGGTCTGTGCACTGTTTACATCGAAGATAATGTATTTTTATGGCGTGGTGTCGCTGTCGGCTTCCCAACGGCCTTGTTATGTATACTGAGTTTCACGTATTATTTATGGGCGTGCATCAAGATGTATCAGCAAGGAATCCGACTCAAACAAGTTCTTGCAATGTTATTATTCCCTGCTATTGTTATCGTTGGTTGGTTCCCTTCTCGAATTATCGATATCTTGTTGTGCTTTGGAGCGCAACCTCCCAAGATCACGGGAGATATTGCTGGGCAGATCGCGCATCTGGTAGGGTTTGCCCAGTCCATAGCATATGGTTTTTCTCGATCGACGAGAAAGGAATTGAAAGCTATGTTCCCAAAAATCAAGTGCCTTGGAAGGCGAGGAGATAAAGAGGAACAATTACTTGAAGATGATTTAACTGAAGAAGAGGAAGACTCCCTTCGAAAATCTCTTGAAAAGAGAAAAGCCCAAAATTCATTCAGGTCCCAAGATTCAGATAAGGCGTATTTGTAGTTTTGAGTTTTTTGTTTTTCACGAACATAATTTTGATTGCTTTCTCTCTTAAAAGTTACGACTTCATGTTTGATCAGTTATTTGAATTGAACAGAAAAGCGTTACGCAACTGAAAAATTACATTTCCTCTTTTAATGCTTTTCTTACAGCTCTATATGATTTCTCGACATCTTAGAGTGACCAAATCTCTAGATATCCAGACACTTAGTGATCTATCTACGCAAACAAAGCGAATGAATGAAAATTCCCAAGTCGTCAATCTCCAATAAATTCATTGCAAAGTTTTCCGCTAACTTAACTTAGCAAAGCTATGCTATGGAAGCTTGTTCTCAAAGGAGAAAATTTAGAATTTCATTGGAAATATATCAAATGCAACAACATCATCACCTCTTAGTCCTGATGACAGTAATCTTAAGCACAATAACATTCCTATAAATCTCTCTTAAATAAATTATTGATATCAAAAAATAATGTTCTAAGTTGATGACTGAATAGATTCATGAATCGGCATTTCATGCTTTATCAAAATTTTCGCCCAATGCTCTTCATGGAGGATATACTCAGAAGTAAAAGTTAATCACTAGTCAGGCTGTAACATTTTCTTCTAGATAAGTAAGGTCAGCATAACTCATCAGTTTTCATTCTGATTGCTACAACTCATGAGAAATAGGGGTATTTCTCAATTTCGGATAGTTAGACTGACCGGAATTTCATTGAAAGTTAATTTCTAACTTTGTCAAGTCCCTATTAATTAATTAAGATTTTTAATTTGATGGGAAACGCTGACAGCTCGCCTACTAACAATGAGAATCTTATAACCTCAATCATAAAAACCCAGAGGGGATCGTCCAACCCCTCAGGCAAAAAGGAATTCAAAATTATCGGCATCGAAAATCTCTCAAACTTGCCAAAGGAAATTTTTCTCGAAGATACCATCAAGAACCAATTTGAATGTCCCATATGCTTTGGTATCTTATGCGATCCAGTCGCCCTCAATCCTTGCGGGCATATATATTGCAAAGAATGTTGGGTTCAAGTATTAAGTAGACAATCAAACAAATCTTGCGCGATCTGCAGAAAACCTGTCACCTCAATCCTCGATCAGCTTTCTCAAATCAAAACAATAATTTACGAGGCGAAGGTTTTGTGTCCTACGACCCTCCTCAATAAAAGTCCTTGTCCATGGACAGGGAAATTTGATAACATGCAAACGCATATTCAAAAGGATTGTGAATATGTTGAGCTGCAGTGCTTTTGTGGGAAGAAAATAAACCGAAAGTCTCTTTATGACCCTCAAGTGGATTGTAATTGCCCCAATGAGCAATGTTCATACTGCTCTAAAGTCCTTAAGCAGCGACTACTGGAAGTATAGCTCTTATTTCATCAGGAAGATAATCTGGTATTAGGCGCATCAGAAGGAGTGTCAGGAAGAAGTGATAATTCATGAGTGTGGGGCTTCAATTAAACGAAAAAACTTAAAAGCGCATGAGGAAGGTGGGTGCAAGCAGCGATTCATATATTGTAAATATAAGGACTATGGATGCAACTTTAAGGTAGACTGAACATCCATCTTTCTTATTGATAACGTGAATAGGAGGTTGAAAATAAAATGATGGTGCATTACACGAACCATGAAAGTTACCATTTAACTCTCATGAAGCAGTATACAGAAAAGATCAAGGCTGAGAATGAAAAAGTCATTAAGGAAAAAGAGGACGAGCTTGAGAAATGCCGCCAGGAACTCGAGAAAGAAAAGGCAAAAAAATTGCAGGAGGTTCTAGAAAAAGAACAGGTGATTGTGAGACTAAATACTGAATGTGAAAAATTAAGAGCAAAGAAGAAGGCTTGTTGCCAAATTTTTTAAAGTAAAGAGATATTTTCTACAATATACATGTTATGTCTAATTTATTCTTAATATAAAAGGGTCTGAGTAAATTGCAACACATTTCTCCTCTGAAATCATCTTCATTTGTTTAGTTTGCTAATCTTTGTCTTAAATAGTTGTCGCACTCGTTATTTATTAGAACATTTCTCTAGCAAAGGATAAAAACTTTGCGATAGTGAAGATGATTATAAAGAGATAAGTTGACTTTAGTATGATGACTATTCAAAACTTTTCTTGAGAATTGCTCTAGGAATGGTTATTAATAGAAGCACATTGCTAAAGCTAAAAAAATGTCCATGAAAACAATAGTTAACGTATCTAAAGGAGGCAATTTCATGAGTAGGCCAATGCTGCTGTTGGCAGCTATGAATAATCTTCTTTAATCAATATGCTTTTGGTTTTAATTGCATCTCGGCTACTTTATTTTTAACAATATGCTGATTGATCGCGAAATTTCCTTCGAAGAGGATATTGATCTTTCTAAGAACAGTTCTTGCTAAGTAATGACTGCAAAAAATTATATTTTCAGAAATTTTCCGCAATTTCTGTATCACTGAAAATTTCTCAGATTTTGAAACCAAACTTTCTACACAGCATAAAATTTAATTTTCCACTGTGGGGGGGGGGAAGGGGACGATCCCTAATCATTTGCTGAAAATCACCTTGCATCTGCCTCTTCACTCGTTTATTCCAAGAACGAGCTAAATTAATGTCCAAAACCGATGAGAATAGATTTATCGCATCTATCTATTCTATTAATTCGCAGTTTGTACTGAGTTCATCTTAAATTGGAAAAAACTTAATCTGATATTTTCTGAATCTGACATAACGATTATAAATAGAAACATCTTTCAAATGAAAGTGTTATAGCTCTTCACATTAATAAAAACGGTATTTCATAGAAAAATTCGATATTCCCGATTTCCATGTCACTCATCGAGCTGCATTTTGAGAAGAAAATTACAGTTGAGCTTGATTTCAGACGCTCTATACCCAGAATCTACCCAGAAGAAATCAACAATCGGATCTCTCAGCAGGAATTTGATAAAATCTGGCTTCTTCTCAAGCAATCAACTGACAACCAGCTGAGGAAATCCAGAATTGCCTTCAAATTTGGTATCGCAATTTTTGCTGCGCTTTTGCTTCTAGCTTTCCTGTCTTTTCTTCATGTAATCGCAGGAAAGAAGATTATCCTTATGACGCTCTTCATTTATACTGTTATACTCGGAACTTTTGCTGTACTGCAAACAAAAAAGCGAACTGAGATTAGGGAAGATGTGATTTCCAGAATCAACGAGAAGGAATTAGCGCCAAAGGGATTACAGCTTCGAGTCAGAACTGAAGAATACCAAGATTACAAATCTCAGGCCACTCTAAGGCACAAATACTTGGATATTTTTATAGTTTCTAATGAGCATTTTGGAAGTGATGGTGAACCACTCATCCTTTTGTCATAGCACTCATAACTTTCATTTTTTAGAGGAAAACTCTTACTTGACAATTGCACCGTCACCATTATAGCGAGATCGAAGGAAACGTTAGCTCCATGCAAATTTAGGGATTATAGAAGAATTATTGAATGTATATACGCTGTCTCTAATTAGCTTTGCAAATTGTTTTCACAATATATATTTCATGTCTGTTCAACCAGAATTGAATCATTAATTTAATTAGAGGATACAAACTAGAGGAAGCGATTTTATTGTTCCCGTCGAAAAAGTGAGGATAAGTGAATGCTAAGAGAAGCTCTTTCCAAGAGCCCAGCTCTATTATTTTTCATAAATTCCTTTGAAAATCAACAGAATAAGGATTCATTGCTGAAACATTTTTTTTTCTGGGAAAAAGCAAAGGATGGAGCAATTTCCATTAAATAAGTTGTCAAAATATGAATATGATCAATTTGGAAGATCTAAAATTCAAAAAAGTATTGACAATACAGTCAGACATATCTTATTTACAAATTTCATTAACAAAACCAATATTTCGATTCTTTGAGCTCCTTTGTGAAATAACTCTTAATAAATGAATTTCCTTCTAGAATCGTCAATGGCAAGATCCGATATATATCTTTCGTTCGATTGAGCCATTTCTCCATCTGCTTAATCCACGAAACCCACCCCGCCCCTAAAACCAAAAGGATCAGAATTGATATCCCAATAAATGTGTTTTTAGCTTTTGTCCCCACGTTGCCCATGAAAGAAATAAAATTCAACGTCATAAGATCAGAGGCCACTCTCAGGTAGCGATTTATGCAGACTTGGAAAAATTCTAAGTTTAGCAAGTCTTCTTTTTTTCCTATGCTAGAAAATATGAGATTCTGGTCTTGCGCTTGATGCACGGTTGTATAAATTTCCTGAGCATGGCTTAAGAGATAGTCCATCGACTGAATCAATCCCTCACCTCCTATTCCACCTGTTGCTTGATAGCATAATGCAATAAACGAGTCCGTATGTTGCGTATTTGCGCACAGATCAGTTTTTCCATTCAGGATTATAGCCGAAGAGTTAGCGTCATAAGCATCTTGATTTGACAGCTTGCCAAAACTCGTCATGAATTCTGTTAGCAAGTTTGTATATTTCTTTGCTAACGACAACTGAACTCCTATATCACGATTTATTTTCTCCTTTACTTCTTCAGTAGCATTGAGATGATAGTAGTATTTAAAATGTAATGTGACGAGCGTGGTTATGGCCGCCTGAGCGTCTCCCATGAGGTCGATCTGATCTAGTCCAAGGCTCCAGTCGTTAATTTGATCTCTGGTTTGTGTGTACCATGTAATAAAAGGCACCCAGCTTATACAAACCAAAGCCACAAGAATGAAAACTTGACTTCTCCTGTTCGTTGATTTATAGATAAATGTCGATCGCCCCTTATATTTGTGATGGGTTCCTTGGCCATTTGTCGTCAGCTGCTCTTTAGTCGCATGAAGATTTGCTCGCTCATGGTCGATTTTTTGCCATTCGCGAATGAGATCTGCTTTGGGAATTCGAACCATAAGTGAGAGCATCTCGATTCTTTTCTTAGTCATATTTTGAAGCAGTATCTCACAGCATAAAATGAGAACCGCTGTGATAATGGAGACTACAATGATCATAAGCAGATTGAAGTTGAGAATATTGTTGATCTTTTCCTTACTGATTTTGGCAAGATCAGCATTCAATTCGATCATCTTATCATACAACCGATCAGTGTTCTCGATTAAAATAAAGGCGTTGGCATAAGTGTGATCCAAATACTCTGCTTCAACAACAACATCATTATAATAGTCAAGAGAGGCTTCCCAATGAAGCACTATTGCCTGTGCTAGCGACATATTTAAGGGGTCTCCTTGCAGGAAGGAGAACTCGACAAAATTTGAATGGTCCGAAATGTAGGTTGAAACTTCTCGGCTCACGTTGTTTGCGTTCGCCATCAGAGTAAAAAAACTTTTCCCAACGTTGATATAAGCAGGGAAAGTGATTGATCTAACCATATCATCAAACCAAGATGTGGGAACTAAGATTTGGTTCCGCACTAACTCCCACTTGTAATAGTCTTTCACTAGCATTTGCTGATCAAGGCCCAACTGAGTCGGATAGCTGATTGAGGTACAGAGCAAAGCGAGATCATCAAGACGTTGCTTATAGCCGGCATACTGAGCGGAGTAGAGTGCCTGAATGATAATAATCCCAATGAATCCAATGAATAAGTTGAGTTTTAAGATTCGATAATTCGTTTTATTGAGTAACAGATATCTGATTGATAAACTTGCGGTTGACTTGTTGGACGTACTTGAAGTCTGAGATGAAAGTGAGACTTCACATCTGATAATCCGAGCTGAAAGAGTCTTTGCTTGATCGTCAGATCTACTGAGAGATTTCAACCCAGGAGGATTAGCTGAAATGTCAAAACTCCCCTCATCTGAATGGGTAATCGCCTTCATACGATGAAAATTCACTTTAGGGGTGATGTTCAAATCTACTTCCTCAGGACTTTTCAATGAGCTTAGCAAATTACATCTTTTTATTCGGTTCGTGTGGAGTGTAGGAGGTAGGAGTTCTCTATCAGTTTGTTGTTGCTCATGGAATTGTGAAAACGTATCTCGCCTTGTATATTCGACGCGTGCCTCCCTGGAGGTGGGACTTGCAAAATTCATTGAACTAAAGTTGATCAGGTGCCCAGTCTCATCTTCGAAGTGACCTAAGTGGCTTACACCCAATCTTGAATCGTGCTCCAACATGTGAGATATCTTGCTGTTCTTTCTTATAAAAAAAGCCTTTGTATTTTCTTGGAGTGGCTTGCACCTGATTACTTCAACGAGCTTAAATCTCTCACTGCCAATTTCGTATTTATGAACTTTCAACCGAACTTCGTAGCATGTTGAAAGCTCAAACTCTAATTCTTCTGCGAGCACTCGAAATCTTTTTATAATTGTCGCTCCCAAATCCTTATTTATGAAACTCCCTCTCTCGACTTCATCGAGCTTCATCATTAACATTTGCATAGCGTTGGCGTCCGTTTCAATACTAGCTCGTTGAATAAATAACGCTTTTTCATGATGACATCCGTAAGCATCGATAAGCCCGCTGATTTTTCCCTCGACTGGATATAATTTTTCGTCTTCTTCTGCTAAATCAACATAGTGGCGCACCAACTCTGGTATAATGAAGCAGATATTGACCCCAACGATCTCTCCCTCTGATTTTAGTCCAAATGAGGACAAGAAATTCTTTGTAAATGAAATTATTTGACCAGAAGCTGTCGTCAGAATATAGTTGTGATGATTTTCTAGCTTCTTTAATGCGGCAGCACCAACAATGTAGTCATCGAAGAGTTCAACCTTCAAGCAGGCTTCACATGGTACCAGAAACCGTTGGCTATCCGATAGGAAGGTTAGTGGTAGATAATTTTGTGGAATGCTATTGGAATTTATATCTCTCAGTATCCCCTTTAGATGTTTCTCGACTGCGGCTCCTACGCCTATGGGAAGGAACTGGCTAATCATCACATTTTTGTTTTGGAACTGATGCTCGGGGAAGTCAAGGTCAGCAAGGAGACGAGAGTTATAGTCTTTTATTTGCCCTACTTTGCCAGTCAAATCGATGATGGCATATATGTTTTCATAATCCAATGTCGTAAACTTCGTTAACTCAGAGTGCTGATCTTTGTATTGGGCTTGCTTTTTTGCATGTAGCAAATTGAGTCTTGATTTGAGTTCATTGAGCGAATTTTTGCTTTGGTCTAGCATTGTAGACTTCACATTAATCAGAAGCGAGACGGCTTCAATGCTTCCTGAGTTAACCTTGATTAGTCTTTCGATCCGGTTTTCTGCTTCACAGATCAAATTGATGATACCTCGACCTTTTTTGTATACACTATCAAGACTTACAGGCGTATTTTCGACAAGGTAGCGGTAAAAATGACTCGTTTGGCTTTGGATTTTATCATAACTTGCGAGGACTTTGTGATACTCTCTGTCAAATTCAATTCCGTCAGAGAATTTAACAGTCTGGAGCTCTTTCTCGAGGTAGCCGAGTTTCTCTTTGAATCTTTCTTCGATAATCAAAAAGAGCGAAGTCAAGACGAATCTTTGGTATCTTCCAGAGAAAGCTGCTTTTAATCGAGCGAGATTAATGCAAGCTTGGAGAGGTTTGTCAAGGCACAAGCCTTGTAGTATAGCAAAATCCACCAAAAACCAGTGATCGAGGTGCTTTGAACGGAGATTCTGAGTCAAGACTTCTTCGATATACCTTTCCATAAAATCTAGAGCTTCTTGATAAGTTATTTCACCCCCATAAGTGTATCGCTCATTCGCCGCCGACTTCACACAGAAACAACTCGAGTTTTTGCAATACCTTAAATGTTGTGCAATAAACATCTTCTGTCGAAAAGTCGTTTTAATGGAAGGAGGGTGCTCAGCAGTGTAAAATATATCGAGGATTTCGTTGAGTTCTTCACGTTGGATTCGACCAGGACAAGTAGTTTTCCCACGCAAGTTGTTTTCTTTCCATAGAAATTGTAAAATCGTAAGAACTCCTTTGATGATTAATGGTGTAACGACGAAATACATCACTCCAATATATTTCGTTCCTTTATTAACCCCTAATGCTTCTTTGGTGATAAGAAATATCGAGTGTGCAAAATATGCTGCTGCGAGAAACAGATGAAACTTCTTCGAGACGGGATGTTTGAAACTCCAGCACTTGAAATCCATAAGAATGAGTCCCAAAGAGTAGAGCAATCCACCAATCAGAGTAAATTTTGGACTAATGCTGCCTCGTTGAGATTGAGAAGCAAATACTATCAAAACGATCTGAAAGGCCAAATTATACAGTGTGAACCAATTGCTCACACCCTTCAATCTGTCTTGATGAAGCTGCCTGAACGGAAGAAGTGTGATTTTAATACATAAGTGAAGGAGGCACGAGATTCCAAAGAGTGTGCAGAGAATCACGAATAACCATGTTGGAGATTTATCAATATGGCCTGCAGTAATTCCATTGTGGAAAGTCCAGAAATTTTGGAGGTCAAATTTGAAAAAAGCCCAGGTAAGGAAAGGTATGTAGATGAGGTATTCGAAGAAGGTTTGGAGATGCAGGCTCAAGAAGTGTACTATCCTGACTGTCTCATCAAATTTGCCCTTCACCGCATGAATTACCATCAACAACTGTAAAATGAACAATGCTGAAATATATGCAACGAAGAAGTACATTAATGTTCTCGCATTTGCCCAAGTTGGAAGATTGGAATAGGAAATAAAGTGCAAATATCTGATGAAGAACATATCTCCAGTGTTTCCATTGAAATCTCCTGCCAAAGTGCTGATTGTTGCGATTTGCAGCATATTAATTAGAAGCAGATAGTATGCTATTGATGAGCCACGAACACCAATAGAGCAAACGTGCTGGTACTGCACTAAAGTCTGGAGAGGTTTTTTCAGCAGATCTATCAGCATTTTAAAGTTTTATTCAAATTGTAATTCGTAATCAATTTTCAATTCATTGGTATAGTATGTGTAAGTTGATTATTTTGATTTAATAGAGGACAATGCATTAAACGCCGAAGAAAAAAAAACTCAAAATGAAAAATGGATCAACCGCAATACTCACTTTCGGAGGAATTTCAGACATAAATTATTGCATATATGTTATTATTCTTTAATATAGAGCAAGCAGGAGATTCTAGTCTCCAAAAACTGCATTCACATATCTCAACTTAATTTTTTAAAAAAGCCCTTTCTGGAGTTTGTTTAAAGACACGGCGAATTTCGTGAAATTAGTTCTACTGGAATTAAGTGTAGTTCTTATTAGAAACAAATAAATTTATTACGCGAAAAAACTCTCAGATTAAATCATAACAAGCAGATTGTTAAATTGTTAAAGATAAAGAGGGTAATTTTTCTTAGTCGAACGACATTGCAAGATTGTTTAGCATAAGTACTTAGTCAAATCAATAGTGAAGATCGGCATTCAAAATGTTGAATAAGTCCTTCAATTCATGAATTAAATGATATTAGTCCAGCACCTTATCTTCCTATATTAATACAACATAGGTAGGCGATTGCATTTAGATATTTTCTGGTGGTTTTTCTCTCTTTATTTAAGTCTGAATTTTCAACAACAACAAAAAACATACTGATAAATCCCTAGTGACAACCAATCTGAAATTGAATCAACGGGTTGTTTTTTTTTAGTAATCAAGCATTGAGAACCTCACAAGGTATATTTCCAAATATATTGCGACTAGAAAAAAGAATTTCTGTGATACACCAAACACCCAACAGAGAGTCAAAGTTTGCAACACAGTGCCTAATTAGTATCGGGTGATAATTTTCCTGGCGATATTGTCATGAAATCAAAGTCATTTCTTTTTCCCTTATCGAGCAAGGAAATACCCTCAATTCTTTTTCGCATCTATCCTTTTGGGTATAAGGGTTACCACAGATTATATACCATTATAAGGAAACTGTTTATTCAAAACAAGACTCAGAATTAAAATTTTGATATTTTAGGAGATATTTTCAGTCATTAAAGATGCATATGTGTAATAATTCAGTTTTTGAGGAGTGGTAGCACTGAAAAATGAAGTTAAGTACAACTAGTGCTCATTCTTTAACATATTAAATATAGCAATGTAGATTAAAAAAAAAGTTTTCAAAGCTCCTCTAGCAGCAATAAAATCTAGATTCTTTGAGTTCTTTTGCAAAATAGCTTTTAATAAATGAGTTGCCTTCTAAAATCGTCAATGGAAGAATCCGATATATGTCTTTTGTTTGAGTCAGCCATTTCTCCATTCGTTTTATCCATAATATCCACCCAATTCCAAGTCCTACTACTATCAGAATGGATATCCCAATAAAAGTTTGTGTAGCTTTTTTACTCACACTGTTCATGAATGCCACGAAATTGAATGTTACAAGATCAGAAGTGACTCTCAGGTAGCGATTCACACAAGCCTGGAAAAACTCTAAGCTTAACAAAGGTTCTTTTTGACCAAGTTCCCAGAATGTTGCATTTTGGTCTTGTGCTTGAACCACAGTTGTATAAATTTCCTGCATTTGGGTTATGAGATAGTTGACTGATTGAATCAATCCTTCACCACCGATCCCACCTGAAATTTGATAACAAATGACAACAATTTCTGGAAGATGATTTAGATTGTCACACATATTTGCTTTTCCTGCCAAGATTTGCTTCGAGGACTCTTCATTATAGGCAACTTGATTTGGTAGCTGACCAAAACTCGTCATAAAATCTGTTAGCAAGTTTGTACAACTATTCACCAAAGTCAATTGATTTTCTACATCACTCTTTATTTTCTCTTTGACTTCGGTGGTAGCATTGAGATGATAGTAGTATTTTAAATGTAATGTGATGAGCGTGGTTATGGCCGCCTGAGCGTTTCCCATGAGGTCTATCTGCTCAAGTCCGAGGTTCCAGTCTTTAATCTGGTCCCTTGTTTGTGTGAACCAAGAAATAAAAGGCACCCAGCTCACGACAACCAAAGCCACGAGAATAAGAACTTGGCTTCTTCTGTTTGTTGAGTTAGATATAAACGTCGAGCGCCTCTTATATTTATTACGAATTCCACCGCCAATTGTCGTCAGGTGCTCTTTTGTTGCTTGGACAACTGTTCGCTCCTTGTCGATTTTTTGCCATTCACGAATGAGGTCTGCTTTGGGAATTCGACACATGAGCGAGAGCATCTCGATTCTTTTCTTAGTTGTATTTCGGAGGAGAATCTGACAACATAAAATGAGGATCGCTGTTATGACGGAGACTACAATGATCATGATCACATTGAAGCCGAGAATGCTGTTAATCTTTGTTGTGACGGCCTTGGAGAGTTCGACGTTCAACTCTATCATCTTCTCATACAAGTGGTCGGTATTTTCGATCAATATATATGCATTGGCTGGAGTGCGACTTGAGTAATTTGAGTTAACAACAACATCTGCATAGTACTCTCGGACTGCTCCCCAATGTAGCAATATTGCCTGAGAGAGTGACATATTGACGGGATTTCCTGTCATGAAGGACATTTCTACAGAGTTCGCGGGGTCTGAAAGAAAACTTGAGACTTCCTGGCTCACGTTGTATGCGTTCGACATCAGCGAGAAAAAACTTTTATCAACGTTTATATACGCAGGGAAGGTGACAGACACAGTAAAATAGAAAAAAGACGTAGGTAATATGATTTGGTTCCGCACTAACTCCCATTTGTAATATTCCTTCACCAGCATTTGCTGGTCAAGCCCCAACTGAGTCGGATAGCTGATTGAGGTACACAACAGAGTGAGATCATCAAGACGCTGTTTATAGCCGGCATACTGAGCGGAGTAGAGACTCTGAATGATAATAATCCCAATGAATCCAATGAATAAGTTCAACTTTAAGATTCGATAATTAGTTCTATTTAGGAGCAGGTACCTAATTGATAAACTTGCGGTTGACTTATCCGTGGTGCTCGAGCTTTTAGATGAAATCGATTTCAAATGTCTTCTGCGATTCCGGTCTGAAATGGACTTTGGTTGATCGTCTGATTTACTGATTGATTTGAACTCTCCTCCGTCATCTGAGATGTTACTATTCTCGTCTGAGAGCTCTTTTGTAGCCCATCGGCTCAGTTTCAATGCAGGATTCTTCACGTCTGCCTCTCCGGAGATTTTGAACGAGTTCACCAAAATGCTTCTCCTCAATCGGTTCGTGTGAAAAACACTCTTAAGGAGCTCTCTATCGGTGGGTTGCTGGTCATGGAATAGGGTAAACGTATCTCGCCTTGTAGTTTCAACATGTGCATCCCTCAAAGTGTGACTCGGAAAACTCATTATACCCATATTACAAGGAGGTTCAGTCCCAGGTGCCCCTTCTTCGAATTGATATGTGTCCTGACATGATCTTTGCGTAATACCGCCTCCCAATTTCAGCTCATTTTCTTCATTCTTTTGAATGATTAAATTTTTTGCGGGCTCTTGCAATGACTTGCAGCTTAACACCTCAACGACCTTAAATCTCTCGCTCCCTATGTCGTATTTATGAACTTTAATTCGCATTTCGTAACAATTCGAAAGTTCAAATTCCAGTTCTTCTGTCAGCAAATGAAATCTTTGCTGAATGGTTTTTCCCAACTCACTATCGATAAACTTTCCTTTCTCTACTTTATCGAGTTTCATCAATAACGTTTGTAGAACTTGAGCGGCTGTTCCAATTTGAGCTCGCTGAAAGGACAACGCTCGTTCGAGATGACACCCGAATGACAGTATGACCGAGGTGACCTTTCTCTCGATTGGGTATAATTCTTCATCTTCTTCCGAAAAATCGATATAGTAACGTAGCAAGTCTGGTATAATGAAGCATACATTAACTCCACGGATCTCCTCCTCTGATTTGAGTCCGAATGAAGACAAGAAACTCTTTGTGGTTGAGATTATTTGACCTGAGGCCTTAGTTAGAATATAGTCATGCTTGGTTTCAAGTCTCCTTAGCGCAACAGCACCGGCAATGTGATCATTTAGCAGTTCAATTTTCAAGCAAGCTTCGAATGGTAGGAGCAGCCGATTATTGTCTCTGAGAAAGACCAATGGAAGATGGTTTTGAGGCATCTCACTTGAACTTATCTCTCGGAGCATCTTCCTTAGAAGCGTTTCAACTGCATCCCCGACTCCTATGGGCAAGAAATGCGAGATCGTCAAATTTGTTTTTTCTAGTTCGTGTCCAGAGTAACCAAGCCCAGTGACGAGCCGGGAGCTATAATCTATTATTGCTCCCACGTTGTCTGTCAAATCAACCACAACAAATATATTTTCATCATCAAATGACGTAAATTTGGTTAACTCAATTTGCTTTTCTTTATGCTCAGCATGCTTTTTGGCGTAGAGCACATGAAGTTGCGATATAAGTCCCTTAAGCGAATTCTTGTTCTGCTCTAGCATGGTGGACCTCAGATGGATCAGAAGCTTGACTGCTTCAATGTTATTCGGGTTTACTGAGGTTAGCTTTTCGATCCTGTTTTCTGCTTCCAATGTGAGATTAATGATTTTCCGCCCTTGAGTATAGACGCTGTCGAGAACAACAGGTGCGGCTTCTACAAGGTACCGATAAAATTGACTTGTCTGAATCTGGATCTTATCGTAGCTTGAGAGAACTTTGTGGTATTCTCTGTCAAACTCTATTCCATCAGAAAATTTAACGGCCTGGAGCTCCTTCTCAAAGTATCCCAGTTTCTCTTTGAACCTTTCCTCGATAATCAGGAAGAGTGAAGCCAAGATGAATCTTTGGTATCTCCCAGAGAAAGCTGCTTTAAAGAAAGGTAGTTCAGAGCAGCTTTAAGGATCCTCATTGAATTTTCTTTCGAATCCACTACTCCTCCCAGGACAGCGCTCTTTGGGAACTTTACAAGTTTCATTATTCTCTTTATCTCAGCAGGTCTAGATAGACGAAAGAGTGACACTTCGATTTCTTGAAATCTCTGGAGAGCATTTGGAGGAAGAGTTTTCAACCCTTTTGTTGAGCTAGCCCAATTGCTTGTTTTTCCAGCAAGCTTTATGCTCTTGTAACGAAGCAGGATAATTTCATTCAGCGGATTGTTAAACCTGGTTATATATGTCCTTGGAAGCAGACGGTCATGCAATGAGAATTCAGAGGAATGTGAGGATCGCACATGCTTTCTGGCTATTTTAGACCGAATCCTGTCATTCTTTACATCGGTACCGAAGTGATTATCCAACATTACTAAGCGATAGGTATGAGATGCAGGGCTAGAGTCCCTTTGGTGTCACTGTTAAGCCTAAATAAATTAAACAAATTGTTAGATACCTTCAGTATTGTATCAAACTTAAAATTCAACAGCTGCTACCTCTTACAGGTAAATGAGTTGTTGAAGCAAGTTGTTACTAAACTCATCTACAAGACGGAGCCATTGAGAAGCTCAACCTATTAATATTAGCACGTACTCTGAACATATTTCTGTATTTCTGTGATGTTGATTGCTATGTAAAAGTTTTATTTAGCTTGTACCCGCTTTACTAAAATTAAAAACCATATTAATGCAAAAGATGTTGACAAGCAGCAACTCATAAAGATATTTTCAAGGAAATGGAGACACAACATATAAAAGAAGAAGAGCGAAAGCAAGATGAAGAATATCATAACAAGCTGAGCCAATTGGCAGACCTTTGCTCCCAGCTGGACCCAGAAATTCAGCTATTAACTGATCAAATAATAAAAGACCTGAAAAGATACTTTGATACTGTTCGAGCAGATGCACAAATGTGGAAACTCAGGGCCACTGAAGATGAAAAACTGAAAATAGAAAGACAGGATGGGAAAAATAAAGTCGCTTCCAATAACGAAACAGTTAAGCAAAAAATTACTGACGATGAGAAGTTGCAGAAAAAGAAATTTAGTCCTGAATCAGACAAAATCGAAGACTTGGAGATGCGTCTTCAGCAAGCCTTGGCCCAGATGGAACAACTTCAGGGCGATAACTCAAAAAAATTGAAGGAGGAGGAGCATCATTGTATGAATATCATCAATAGTGCAGAGAAGCAGCGTCGACTAATTGAGGCATGGACAGAAAAAGCATCCCAATACGAGCAGAGTATAAAAGCAATCCAAGAACTGACTTATCCTTTGGAGTTGGAAGCAAATACCGATCATGGCGATGAAAGTCAATTCGATGACCATGAAGATGACGACGATGATGAAAAATTAGAACAGGATAGTCGAAAAAATCATAATACTTCAAGCTTTTTGCAAAATATTAGCACGAATAGCGGGATTCTGAAGGGCTATTCAAAGTCGCTCAGTCAAAGTCGTTCTGGGTTTCATTCAGAGCTATCTAAATCGAAAACATTCGATTCTTCGACAACAAAACTCAAAAATATGCACGTGTCGGAGCAATTAACTATATGTCAAACGAATCTGAAAAAAACTGAAAGAAAGTATCTCATTTTAAAAAACCAGTGTGCTTCTCAGCAAAAGCAGTTAGAACAGAAAGAATTCGAATTTCATTCGAGTCTCAAGATGCTGAGAGAAAAAAATCACGAAGAGACGAATAAAATACATGAATTGTCAAAAGAGATCACTTCGTTAAACGACTTAGTTATCACAATGCGAAACAAAATTAGCTTCCTTGAAGCAGAAAATGCAGTGTTATCAACCAATTTGAACGCTCCAGTTATAAGTAATACGAAAATGGCTACTACTACTACAGCAACAACCAATGAGAGTGCTAATTTATCTCGAAATGATCAATTTTCTCAGTGTTTGATGAAGAAGAAAATACTTGATTCTGAACAAACTCTAAAGGATAAAGATAAAACGATTCTGTCTCTGCAAAATGAAAATAAACTTCTCAAGCAAGAAAACAAGAATTGTCTCAAAGAAATAGAAACTCTCAAAGAAAAAGTTCGTCAACTTACAAATGAAATCCCAATTTTGATGAGGAGCAAAGGAATATTCCAAAACGCTCAAAAAATTAAACAAGGATATTGAGTCATTTTGCCTGTCATCAGTGAGTCTCGATTTTCAACATTTGAAGGCTGAATTCTCAATTCCTGTTATATTAAGGCGTGATTGAGAATTCGCATTGAATTTCTATGTTGTTAAACGTCAATTAGCCTGAGGTATTGTATTCTGATACTATTTTTTCTATTATTCTGAAAGGTTCCATCCTGAAAGAATATATTTTCATTCATTCCGCTTCAATTTTATTTAAAAGATACATATGCTTGCTAGCTTAACAAAAATAAAAGGATTACATTCTCCAGAGTGATGGTTAGCTTGAGCTAATCCCGAAGTTTCATGCTTTGTTATTCAACGGTAATTAACAAGCATATGACCGTCTGATATTTACCTTTTGAAGATGATCGATTAGTTTCATTTTCTGCAAAAGCCTTTGCTGCCATTTCACGAAGCAATTAATTGTATTTCTGATCAAGTTAATTTCAAGAAGTAAAATCTCAAAATAAAATTGGACCGATAACAACACAAAAGCAAAAGTTCCTATGGGACAAGCGTTTAATAAACTTTCGAAGGCATTATCTCCTACAAAGAAGATTATAATGGCTTGAAGGTGCCGGTAAAAAAAGTGTTATGTATCGAATAAAGACAGGAGAACTCCCTGCAACTCTGCCCCCAACTTCTGTTTGGACAATTGATCACCTGGATCTTGTCATTAGCATTGTAAATTTGGAGAACGATAAGTTCAGAACGCTATATCGGCATTACTTCGAGAATACTAATGGCATCTTATTTGTGATTGACGGGTCTGAGCGAAAGAAACTAGAACTCGCACGAGAACAGTTAAATTGGCTTCTTACTCAAGACCTTCTTAATAGACTACCATTGTTGGTTCTTGCGAATAAGGCAGATCTTGAAAACATAGATATCGACGAAATTACGGAGGAGTTGCAATTAGAAAAATTAAAAGACAGAAAATGGCTGATTCTAAAAGGAAGCGCGAAAACAGGAGAAGGGCTAGGCCAAGGAGTTGATTGGTTGCGCACAGAATCAACTGCTCGAAATTAGCAATAAATGTTTCAATCTATTTTAGAGGTTATCAACAATACCCCTGCAGAAGTTGGTATCACACTATAATTATATTGCAAAAATCTGATCTATTTGATTAAAAACCGATCTGCAATTCTCAAATTACTATTTCCATTCTTTCATTATCGTGTTAGAAATACCAATTTTGATGATTAGAATCAAGTTCATTCACTAGGATATGAAGAAAAAGCCTGGAAGATTTATGTTTCTTCTCACAAATCGGCAAATCCTCATTTTATAAATGTTTTGATAGAAGATCATCTTTTCAGTTCGCTTACAATTTGATGCAACAAAAGGATGAATTTTCTTTTTATTTAGCAAGGTTGACGGCTAAATTCATTTGAAATTAGATGATAACTCTGCATCTTTAATTAGCATGTGTCCACCAGCATGCTGTTCAATAAAATCACGCAAAATCACAGGAGCATATCTATTATTAGGGTTGAGTTCTTCATCGATACAGTAGCATTGGATAATCGCGTCTGCAGCCATGCCATAAACCGTCATAAATATAGTCCCAATTACATATCCAACTCCTGCCGCCAAAGCCACCGGCACCAGCGGAAAATGCACGGTTTCTTGGAACTGCGAAATTTTTGTAACGCTTGCATAAGTTAGCACCGTAACGACCAACGTGATACAAAATTGTCCAAACCCAACAAAAATTTTTCCAAACTCATGCACAAGCCCAAACCTTGCTGTGTTCCTCACGACGAGATAGAAAGCGTCCTTTGAGGAACTACAAAAACTCTTCCCCGTCATCGCCATTTGTGTGTAGCTGTGTCTAGTAAGGAATTGAATCATCCTCTCAAAGCAGTCCAGGAAGCACAGAATACATGCGTATAGATATTTCATGCATCGTCCGACTGGATTTCCCTCAATACTATTCAATTGTCTGTAGAAGTAAGCCAGAACTGCCTTTACTGTGCTTAGGGCAGCGAGGATTAAGGATCCGAAAGCAATAGAACCTAATTGGTAAAATAGAGCCGTTCCGTAAGATTTCAGCAACAGATTATTAAGTTCATGCTTTCGTTCATTATGGAAGTACCATCTGCAGCACATCAGCGCGATGACAAACTGCGTGACTCCGAATATCAAATGGTAGTTCCAAAATCCATGGAAAAGATGAAAGAGCTTCAGAAGCCCGTGATTTGAATTTTCTTGCTCGTTTTTCTTGATCTCATCAATCGAGGATAAGTACACAGAAACGCTTAGCCAGTATATGAGGTAGCCTCCAAAAATCGTAACTGAAGCTAGAGGAGCCAGAAGCGCTGAAGGAACTTCACGGACGAATTCAGCTGCGCAACGAAGGATAGCGACAGTGAGACGTATTCTGTTGCAGAGGCAGAAGAGCGCGAGGATATAGATGGCGGCGAGAGTCCAGGACCCGAAGGCTAACACCTTTAAAGTGGCTTCTGAGGTGCTTTTTAAGATACCGAATTGATCAAGAGTGCTATCAGGATTTGAGAGCGTATCGAAGCAAAGAAAACCGAAGGTCACGAGTCCGACGAGAAATATGATGATGAAGCTCCAAAGGACACATCCAGCGCAATTTCTGAGGAAGCACAGGAAAATGAATCCCAAGATTATCGCGGCGATAGGAACAAAAATTAAAATTGGTTGGGCTGCCTTCAGATCATCATAGAAAATGGCTCCGACAGGTGCTGTGTTGAAATTGGAGTAGGCGGAGGGGATTAGGACATTAGGATCGCCGTTTCTGAAAGCGTACTGTGCGACTATGAATGAAGCGACCCAACAGAGTACAAAAACAAGGAAACAGAGCGGGTCACGGCAGGTTCGGTGCTCGGTCGGTCCCATTGCAATCGTGGGATCTAGCTTACCTTCTTTGTAAGCTTTTTCTTGTACGTTCTCCCGAGTTTCAATGGCAGAGTCCATTATTAATAAAGATATCGTAATGTAACGAAGTTTGATTTCGTAAATAAATTCCGAATATCTATCGATCTATTGGAAGGAAAATGCGATCTCTAACAACATCTTTTGATCCTATCTAATTTACCATGATAAAGAGGATAGAAGAACAATAGCTTGCTATTCAACAAAACAAAACAAACAGTACTATGTTGCAAGCTGCTCCCTTTTTAATTAGTCCCCCCTTGAAGATAATCCTAATACTTTTGAGTGATTTGCCTTATATAATAATGTTCTTTGGGTTTAATTTACCCTCTAAATTTATGTTTCTTATTCATGTTTGACAAGTTGAATACTGAGAATTGAGAAGGCTTCTCGAATATTAGACTTAATTTCTTATAGCATTGTCAGTTGTTTGGTTCACTTGAGGCATAAAAAGATGCTTGAAATAATCAAGGTGCTCTCGGAAGAGTGGATAAAACCTGCTTGTCGAGTTCATTTCTTGGCCTATTATCAAGTGGTTAAGTAGCAATGCATATGAATTACCACTCTTAGGAATAGTCATTTTCAGATAGTCTGTGCATATTTGCTCTGCCGGAGGACAGTGAAATGTCAGCTTTCTGTCAGATGCTAACTACATTCATACGAGTTACATCTTAAATTGCTACTTGTTCCTGGAGCTTCAACGATGCCTCCTTGTTTAGGGAATTTGACTAGGAAGTCACGCACGTGTAAATGAAGACTTGGTTCACCATCCTTGGAATAGTGACACTGCGACCAATGAGGCTTTGGTGAAAGAAGGGAAATAATTACTTGGTGTACTTGGCATCTAACGGAGCTGTAATTCGAGGTGCTATCTTGAATAGAATAAGGGACACAGCTCGAACTAAGATCTTTGTCTCCAGGAGCCTCTGAAGTAGGATTTCTGCAGTCAGTGTCCAAATAGTCTCTTGACGTTGGACATCCATCCGCGAACCGATCCCAACCGGTTTGATTGTTGCCAAAATAGTTGAACGCGGTTGGAACATCGTCTCTTTGCACTAAGCGGCACTTGGCCAGATAGAACCTGTCAAATGAACAACCAACTGTATCATTTATTGAGCAAAATTCGGAGAATTTGGCTTGGCTGTCTTCGTCTTAGGATCAATGCAAGGTCCAAAAAGGAAGTTGCAACCTTTTCCTCTTCCAAAATGCATATGATGGGCGTTGCTATAATTCGCCTGATACCAGCCTGAATCCTCCAGCAAGGCGAGTGAGAAAGGAGAGAACTTTGGATGTGGAGTAATGCTTGATGTCATCAGCTGTTGATAATAAAGCAGAATAAATACACAATTCTCTGAGAAAAAAAAAACTCACCTCGTCTCCCAATGAGATCCAAGACTTCCTGCTGGTCCTTCATTTTCCAGTTCAACTCCTTCAAGGTTGGGACAATCGAAGTATTTTCTTGCAACCTCTACGACCTTGGATGTGGTAATAATACGGGTTGGGTAACCTCTTATGGTGACATTCCTAATAATTTTGGTTTTATTCAAGAAAGACTGGAAAAAATTTCTTTACTTCACCACGTTGGATTCATTGAGCAACTTCCCAGTGATTGGGTTAATATAATGTTTGAAAAGAAACTTGCTAATTCCAAGAATGTGCAGGATTTCATGAGTAACTGTATTGATCTGGCGGAGCCACTCAGCAGGAGACGGGCTGAGTGCATATGGATTCAAGTTGACTCTGCCAGCGAGAGGTCTTGTAAAGTTTTAAATAACTATAGCATCAATTGTCCTATCTACCTTCCGGTTCCAGGATGAAGGAAACATGCTGAAGCAGAGGCTAGAGTTGCATTGCTCAATTCTGGGAATGCCATTACGAAAATCACCACATCAGCATCTATCTTGAAGCCGCGAAGGTGCTCTGGAATACATGCGTCGTTGCAATAACCTTCGAACAGCACGAGCTTTCTCTGCTCTGGAATAACTGAGAGAGTCTCCTTTAGGTTTCTGAAGACGGTGGCCATAAGACTGAGGATGAAGTCACTCAAATACTCAGGCAGGTGATAGGTTCCTAGAAGCAGGGGAGTATCAGCACTTCAAGAATTAAGAAGGTTGGCATACCTGAGAAGTCAGCCCTTATTCTTATGGGCTGGAAAGTTTGAGGTGCATCAAGATCTAGGTTCTCAACTTCGTCAAGGTCTTCAAGCATATCTAATTTGACAGGCTCAAACTCGCTCTCGTCATGGACGCAGTCGTGGGCATTTGCCTGCAAAATGCAGACTATAAAGACAAGGATGCTTAAATAGGCGGTGATATTTTTCATTTCTTGATAGATGATATTTTAATTTACTCGTACTCGTATTTATGAATGAAAAATGTTAATACACAGCTTTATGAGTTTAATTAATGATAGGCTTGGCTCAGGAGCTGCTCGAATGATACCACTCATTAGTTTAATATCTAAGCCTCATTACTTTAAAAAATTTTTGTTAGGGATAACTTATCAGTAACTTACAAACAATTTATATCACATTATGAACCAAAAGTTTTTTTTGTATTTTCATAAAATATCTTCGAGTTTAGTTATTCTAGCCCTCAACAGATGAAAGGGAAATTTCAGATTGCAGGTTTCTTGATGCTTATGAATCATTGAGGAACATCAATTTAATCTAAAGGATCAGTTAATTTTTTTCTCCCTTGAATAATAGTTCAAAAAATAAGAGATATCATTACAAACTACAACTTTCAAAAAAATTTAATTTTTTATTTATGATAAAGACTATAGTATACATCTACTTGTTTTCATTCTGCTGCCTGTTTGGTAAACTATTTGAATTACAAGCTTATTAATGAGCATGCACTTAGTTTCAGGATGGGATTTCGCCACTATCATCGGAGGTTCTTCGGTCTCATTTCCTCAGACTGAACTCCAGAATATCTCACTCTCAACTCTCTTCTCAGATTGGAATGGGACCACGCAGTACACCATCCGCTTTTGGGCGAAAAGAGTTTTATTTAACGACGACGCCTGGCATACTACTGTCCGTTTGACGAGTGATCCAAGGTATCAGTCACGTTAAAGTTAATTTCTTTTCATCCTATATAGTCTCGATCCATCTGAAGGAAGAGTTATGATGTTCAGTCTCAAAGAGGATATACCCACCATGGAACCTTTTTTCGTCTCGAATCAGAGCCTTGATTTAATTTGGGGCGGAGTTCATAACACTTCAAATGTTATCATCAATTATAATCACTAAGTAACTTATCATAAATTCATAGGATTGGAGGACGTACTACCCTCCTGATGCCTGGACCTTCTTTTTTTTCTCTACGGACACCGCAGCTGCCACTCAATTCGAATACTACACACACACAAATCCAACTACTCATGAGAAAAAAGAATATACTACAACATTCAATTTCCATAATTACCCTGTGAGTGCAAATGCATATCTCTATATCGGAGATGATGATCGTGAACTCCAAACCTATTATTCCTCTTGCAATTGTTCGATTACTACGATGAGGTTTTATCGCGACCACTTTGTGAATGATCCAGCTCTAATGGACATCTATTCTCAGTTAGGAATCGGTAACGACCAAGTTATTATGAAATTCTTCAATTTCAATTGTTTTGGCAAAATAGATCAGGTATTTAAGATTCTGCTGATCCCACAAGTGCCTCCCTCTTCAAGTTTCACAGTGCTGCAAAGCTCATGGAATAGCCCTACTGAGATAAGCTCCCAAGGATCCCTGGATAGCACTAATTCAGATCTAAACTCCAATTATGGAGCTTACTTTTTGAAATGCGATGGAACACAAGAACTGACTTACGATTTTCAGCAAAATCTCCTTGATTCCATAACTATTGTGTTTTGGATACATGTGATGCCAAATATCCAGAATGACCAACCCATTTTTACACTACGATCTGCTGGAGATACCAGTTGGAGATTCAAGATGGAGGTCGTGGCCATAAATGAAGCACTATCCATTTTTCGGCTATCTCAATTTTCTACAAATTACGTCGACCTTGAAATACCTGAGAGTAAGAAATCAACTCTGTGCTTGCTAAAACTCAACTATCAAAAAATAGATGATGGCTGGGTGAGAATCGTCATCAACCACTATTTTTCTCAAGGTGATAACGTAAATTCAAAGATGGTTGTGTTTGTTCATCAGAATGAACACACCTTTACGAATATTTCCATTCCGACTTTGGTTTCGCCGAAGTTAACCATCTGTGAGAAGTTAGGGACCAGTGGGACACCGTCTACTCAAATCGAACTAGCTGATTTTACTATTCTTTCTGGCGTCGGTGGCTATTTCCCCAACACTGATCAATGGAGTATTCTTATTCATTATTTGAGTGATATTAATTATTTTCATCGGAATTTCTTTAGCTCCAGAATGCGGGAAATGGTTAGACTTTAGAAGCAAATTTCAAACTTGTGTAGTCTGTACTGATAATCATCTTTCCGATGGAGGGCTGTGCGTGCCAAGCTGTTCCAATGGCGCAAATTTGAATAATAAGTTTTGTGCAAGTAATTATCTTCTCAGATGGCTAATACTTATTGCCTTTGCTTTAATTCAATACTAACAGAGTGCAATTTACCCTATATTCAAGTCAATTTTGACACTTGTATCCATCCTGACGACGCCTTGCCTACAGTCTCTTTGAAGTGTAAGAATATTATAATTCGATTCAGTCCTTTGAATATTTTGACAGCAGCCACGCAAGGGGATCTTTGTGATCCTCTATCTATCACTGCCACGATAAATATGACCTTGATAGCTAGCTATGGAGTTCCCTTTACATTCTCCTGGTCAGCTGCAGCAGACACCTTGAACTCCACAGATGATTCCAGGATAATACAGCTTATCAATACTCCTGCCAACCAAACCTACATCAATCTTCCTAAGTTAACACTATTAGACAAAACAACTTATGAGTTTACACTCACCATCACCAATACCTTTGGCTCGACTATGACGGAATCCATTTCCATTATTTCGAGCCTTAACAACAGATCTACAGACTGCATTGGTTGTCTTGAAGGATTCTTTAAATATAATAATTCCTGCTTTCTTTCTTGTCCCACAGAACCAGAACTGTGCCTTTTCGAAAAGGACGGCTCATGCATAAGTAAGCACAGACCACTTTGCTTCAGGATCAACTAAATTGGTTTTAGACTGCACTTGTGGTGACGGATTACGCGTTGCCAATGAAGAGTGTGACGACGGAAATACCATGAACGGAGACGGCTGTAGTTCGGATTGCAAAGTCGAGACTTACTGGAAATGCGAAGGAGGATCGTTTCTTAGTCCAGACACCTGTCTATGCGATACATCTGATTCGAAAATTAAATTATTTGTTGGGTCTTGTCAGTTGATAGACGAAAAAACAGAAGAGTCAGCAGCTATAGCATCTACTGCATTCAAAGTCGCTTCAGCGGCTGCAGTCGGAGGGTTTCTCAGCGCGCAATTATTTTCCGGAGCCACAGGGAGTTTCTTGGCCACGATCCTTAACTCTCTCGGCCTTATGAGTCTCCTTAAATATTGCGACGTGGAATTCCCTCCCAACGTCGAGAAATTCTTTGGGATTCTCGCTAACAACACAGATGTACTCCCGAACCCATTTAAATATATCCCTCATGAAAAACAGACCAGCAGCTACTACAGATTTGGTACATTTGAAGATCCAGTGTTGTTTCTTGATAATGCTGGGGGTTCTCTTGCTATGATTTTAATCAGTGTCGCTGTTGTGTTTTGCCTTAAACTTTTAGTTTTCATTTTCAAAAAGCTGAAGGCGACTACCTTTACACATTATTTATCGAAAATACTTGCGGTGTTTGAATGGGACAACACTCTAAGCTATTTCGTGGGAAATCAGACGGATTTTTTCTGTGCCTGGATGGTGCAGCTTTCCCAGCCAACCTATGACACCTATGGCTCAATAAATTTTGCGCTAGCTCTTTTTACAGCTGTGACGGCCTTGGTTGTCTGCCTGCTTCTATGCCGAATTATTCACAAGCATTGGAATCAGAAGCAAGTCCTGGAATATAGTGTGACTGACACACGTAACAGCAATGCACAGAGATATCCGAAGTTCAATTTCTTATGGGGAGCTAATCATGGGGAATCTGTGTTTAGTAGGTACTTCATATTGTTTCAAATAGCGAAGAATGGCCTTATGGTGGCGGTTATCTATTTTCTGCCTCAAGCTCCTTTCGTGCAGTCTTACCTGTTGACTCTGTTAAGCACCACGTTTTTCATCATGATTGCTGTTCAGAAACCTTTGACAGGGATGCTGCAACTCGCCATGTTGCTGCTGAATGAGTTCTTACTGGCGCTGGAAGGAGGAATTCTGATGATTTTTGCTGTGAATAAAAGGTTGGGGTGTCTTGATTTTGCTAGTGCAATGAATTTAGGATGGGCGCTCGTTGGACTGATCATTGGAACGTTGGGATTGAATACTTTGTTGGCACTGATCAGTATTCCAATGAGTATTCGTGCGGCTTATTGCAAGAAGAGACAATCGGATATCTCAAGAGCGAAGCGACAAAAGCGTAGAATAATGCTGACCACCAACTCAGACAATAACAGAACCGAGACAGAGCTTTTGGAAATTGTACGAAGGCGAATCACCACTGTTACAGACTCTAATACCTAAAAAATAATCCTGGAAGCCATTCAAAGAGAATGGAAAATTCACTGAAAAATTGCTTATAATTAATTAATAATTTGAATTTTTCGTCAAGTCGGCTTAGATATATGTAATTCGAATTTTTAGTGGAGAACTTTTTCAGCCATAAAATTTTGGTAATTTATCAAATCTCAAATTCTTTATTCATATTATGCCTTCCTCAAAGTCGGCTTATATAATTGATCCTTTGACATCAGATTAATTAATGAACTGCTATAATTCTGGTGACCGATACAAGGTTATATCTTATTTGGAGTTTTCTTCATTGTTTTCAAAGAACTTTTCGAATAGAAATGGTATCAGAATTACTGCTTGGCTTCTGAGAGTAAGGATATAAAAACAAGTAAGTAAAGAATGAGGCTGAATATGTCTGTAGATAACCATTGCTCATCCAAAAACAAACATTTACATTTCATCTCTATCCGCAGATATTTGACGACTTCTCCGAGAATATAAAGCAATGAATTGTTTAACTCCTTAATTGTAGTAGCTCAAACCACAATGTTTGCACTTGATCAGTAACCTATAATATTTTTTGATCACTTGGAGCATGTTTAAATTTCAATGAAAATGACTTGATACTCTATTATTTTCAGAATAACTGTGGTTTGTTCATTAACTCATTCAGTACTTCATAAATGTTGAATTTCCTTTAGATTCTCTTTTACAAACTGCTGTTACCTTCGTCATCGGATTTCTGGTGTTACCGAAGCAAATTTTGTTTTTAATACCGTAAATAACACGATCTACAATATTTTGTCGTCAATCCGATCAGTCCTGACAGATCGACTCATATATAAAGTGATAAACGCTGAAGAATAAAACAAATTTATGCAACAATTAATGAGCCAAAAATTAGCCTATCTTGACGCAAATATTCAAGCTCTTTCAAAGCTTATCGACCAATATAACATCTACAAGGAACCTGAAGACCTGAAAGAGATTGATTCTAAGATTATTTCAGTTATTGATATTATAAAGAGTGGATTAATCAATGCAGAACAGCTGGACTCTAAGAAATTTGAATCCCTAAAGGCGATTTTCGAGGGCCTTGTGAATAAATTCGCTTCGAGAGCGCATTTGCAACCAACCTCACTTGAAGAAACAAAGAGAGACAAAGACAGTTTCTATGAAAAATTTAAACTTGTTGAATTTGACCCGAATGAAGAGAAGAAAGAAGAGTTAATGGCACTTCGAGAAGTTAAGGACATCAAGCTCGCATTGAAAGAGTTACTTGAAATCGTAAATACTCACATTGCCAACCAAGATTATTTGATCAACGGGATTCAAACAACATCAGAAAGGACTGTAGCAAAAACAGGTGCTGCTCTGAAAAACGTGAAAAAAGCAGTCCAAGCCAAAAGAGAATCAAAACTATCGATTACGAAATGGGTTGGAACTGCTGTCGGTTGGCTCTTTGGTGGACCGATAGGAGTTTTCAGTGTCGGAGTGGGTGCACATTATGCAGAAGAAAAAATTAACGCTGCCCATGATAAACGGCTTGATGAAATAGAAAAATTATAGTCATTAGGTAATCCAATATTTTGCATTTTTCTTAAGATTTTATTACTATTGTACAGCTATTTATTTCTAATCTTCTCTTGTTACAGGAAGTTAACTCAAATTTGAATAATAATTTCTCATTGTTAGAATAGACATCAAATCCTTTGGTTTTCTTGCCAAGAATAATTTTTTTTGAATAGCTTCGTTGCTCTGCTGTGAATTCTATTCAAAACATATTGAATTTATGTAATAGTTGATCGCTTTAATCATCTCAACCTCTCTGATTTATCTGGATACATTAGCAATGGCAGTTTATTAAGCGACATTTCATTTTCCTTTTGATTTAAGCGAACTATGATTTTTGTCATATAATAAACACAATAATCGCAACAAAATATGAAATTGACAACTGAGAACTGAGTAAATCGAAATATCTTTCAAAATTTTTCAGAATACTCTCAACCTGTGATGTTATGTCGCAAATTCTCTTTTTTACGCATACTGAGGATGCTGAACACCTGTAGGATATCCCTGGTATTCCTGAGGCTGCTGAACATAATTTGGTGGGTACTGCTGGGCGTAGTTCGCTAGAAAATTAATCAAGATTAAAGAAGAAATCCTTATCTAATAATTACCAGGTTGATTCTGAGGATAAAAATTCCCTTGTG